>Ga0189287_100045_pt1 | contig 169106 bp, 160 predicted proteins | sample UW86minimetaG_FD_130319 | JGI IMG/M metagenome (GOLD analysis project Ga0189287, IMG submission 130319) | Marine microbial communities from the Costa Rica Dome - UW86 mini metaG | ecosystem: Environmental > Aquatic > Marine > Oceanic > Photic zone | place: Costa Rica: the Eastern Pacific...
GGTGGCAATCATGGCGCCATAAAGCGTGGTCAGCAGGGCAACGGCCATGGCCGGGCCGATGGATTTCGGGTCTTCCATGTTCGACAGCATCTGAACCAGACCTATCAGCGTACCGATCATGCCCATGGCCGGCGCCACGTCCGCCATGGCCGTGAAGACCTTGGCGCCGGAGCGGTTGTGGTCGAGAGTCATCAGGCGCTCCTTGTTCAGAAGCTCCTTGATGGTTTTCCCGTCCTGCCCGTCCACCAGCATCTGGATACCCTGTCCAAGGAACGGGCTGCTGATCTCTCTGTCTTCCAGCCCCAGAACCCCTTCTTTCCGGGCCACATTGGCAATATCCACCAGCTCCTCAATGCTCGCCTGGGTTTCCGGCAACTTGAACTTGAAGGCGCGGGCAGCAGCTTTGAAGGCACCCAGGAACTGGGCAAAGCTGAACTTGGCGAGAACAACCAGCATGGTACCGCCGACAACGATCAGCAGGGATGCGGGATTGATAAATACCAACGGAGAGGTGCCAAGAATAACTGCCGAAGCAATGAGTAAACTAGCGCCAACAAGACCGATAAGAGTGGCGAAATCCACGGTATCTCCAGGTTTGGTTTGAGCAAGGCTGAGAAGGGGTGTGAGATTACCTTCAGATCAGAATTTAATCAATTCGTCTGATGGGTTCTTTCCTGTTCTTCCTGCTGTTCTTTCCAGGCAGCATAGCGGTGAATATCGGACTCCACCAGCTTCAGGCACAGCGCAACAACGCCGGCGTCGTCCACCAGACCGAAGCCGAAAATCAGGTCGGGAATGACATCGAGGGGGTTCATCACATAGATCAGCGCACCGGCCACCGCTGCGATCGTTTTCCACGGAACGCTCCGGTAATTGCCGTACCAGTAATCGCGGATCATCGAAAACATCAGCTTGATGTCGGCACTGAAGCGAGACAGTTTGCCGCTTTCTTTCACTTTCTCTTCAATACTGCGCTGGCGGTCGAGCAGCGTTTCCAGATCCGCCCGATGCACCTTGCTCGCCTCGGCGTCCAGTTGTTTCCGGGCGTTTTTCTGGTTGAACAATGCCATCGAGAGGGTTCCTCACTTGCTTGATGCCTGAGTGCTCATGATCGCGCAGCTTCGCCGTCAATGCCAATGACAAGGCGTTTATCGGTGCTTGTACTGGGTCGGACAATAGCCGCGGTCTACACCCTCGGGTCGTAGCTGGCGATGTTTGGTGTTGCGCCCGGTTACCCGCTTGCGCCATAGCCGGAAGCTACCGGGCTTGAGCTCACGACGCATCAGGCGAATAACATCTTTTTCGCGAAGGCCATAGAGGGCTTCGATGGCCTCGAAGGGTGTGCGGTCCTCCCACGCCATCTCGATGATGCGGGAGAGGTCCGCCGGTTCAAACTGCTCTGACATGGGGTTTCTCTGTTTGACTTACGTGTTCCCAAAGTACGTTTGAGCTGGCCAGTCGTCTCACCCGGCTGGTTTATTGGTAGTGCCTGTGCAGCCGGGCCGGGATCTGGGCCAGCTGTTTGTCGACCAGTGTGCGCATGGCGTGGGCGATTGGCCGGGTATCCAGCTCTGGCTCAAGCACATTGAGCAGATAGGCAACGGCCTCTGCCGTGGCCAGGCGGTGTTCTCCGGGCGCCTTTCGGATGGCGTAGGCGGAGGCCGGCGGATTGGCGAAATGGAAACGCGGCAATGCAGAGAGTTCCGGGTTCTGGTGAAGGATTTTGGCGGCCTTGCGCCAGGTGCCGTCGAGAATCATCCAGTGATCGAACTGGCGTACGTCTGAGGTTTCGAGCGCCTCACTGCCGGGCCCCGGAAACAGCAGGGCCGGGTGATGACTGCCGGCGACGGAATCAAACCCGGCCTGATGGAAATCGCTCGGCATTTCGCCTGTGAAGAGCCTGAGATTTGCGAGGCACCGGGTGAGGATACGAACGGTACCCTTGGCATGGCCGACCTCGGTCGGGTGCTGCAGTATCGTCACCCCCGTGCGGTTTCGCACGGGGGCACACGCTTCGCAAACACAGATATTCGGATGCATGCCGCAATCGGCGCAAATCGGTCTGGGCAACCCCTGTTACCCCACGAAAATACGCTTCGCCAGACCGGCCCCGCGCAAGCCCTGAATGGCCAGGGTGCTGACCAGTCCACCGATCATTGCGCCCACGACACCGCAGGTGAGGATATCCTGGCCGGTAAGGTAGAGCCCAGGGATGTCGGTCTTGGGTTTCAGCCACTCCTGTTCGAAGCGCTCGGGGTTGTGGTCCAGGCCGTAGAGCTCGCCCCGGCCGTAACGGCAGAACCAGGCGGTGGAAAGCGGGGTAGAGGTTTCCACGTAATCCACTTTTCCGCGCAGCTGGGGCAGTTTCTCGTACATCACTTCCAGCAACTGGTCGGTGATTTTTTGCTTCAGGGCCTCATAGTCGTCGCCCCGCTTGCCCCAGATGGTGCCCTGCCAGGGCTCGAACATCTCCCAGGTCGTCGGGGCGACGATCTCGATGGTGGAGGTGCCAGGCCAGCGGTTCTGGTAATCCGGATCCTTGGCTGCCGGAAAGGAGATGTAAACCACCGGGAACTCGGTGTTGTCCGGGTCATCCAGAAACTGTTGCACGTTGCCGTCGTGGTCCGCGCTGGGATAGATCCAGAAATTGGTCCGCGGCAGGCCAAGTGCCTCCGGTGTGCCCTTCAGGCCGATGTAGAGGCCGATGTGGGGCATGGAGGGAATGATGTGCTGGCGTTTGCTCTTGTAGCCGATCTTTTCGGCGGACTCGGCGGGCAGCAGTTTTTCGAAAGTGTTGATAACTCCGGCGTTGCTGATGACCAGCGGTGCCCGGATTTCTTCGCCATCTGCCATGCGAACGCCGGTTGCCCTGCCTTTCTCCACCAGGATGTCGGTGACGTCGGCGTAGGTAAAGACTTCACCGCCGGGCTGCTGGATAACAGGGATAATAGTTTTGGCAATTTCCGACGCGCCGCCGACGGGGTAAAAGCCACCGTAGAGGTAATGTTTGGCAATCAGCGCATGGACCATAAAGCTGGACTGCATCGGCGTGACGCCGCAGTCGCCCCACTGGCCGGTGATAGCGCCGATCAGTTCCTGATTGTTGGTGAGCTCGCTCAGCACCTCCCACGTGGTCTTGTTGAAACAGTCAGGCAGGGCGACATCCAGTCCTTTGTTGATAACCGGGCTCAATATGCCGGGGGCGAGCTTGGAGAGTGTGTACCACTGCATGCCGTCTGCCACCTTGCCCAGCAGCTTTACATACTGGTCGATGGCTTCTTGTTCATCGGGAAAGGCATCGAGCAGGGAGAGACGCAGCCCTTCCTTGCCGGCGCGCAGATTCACGACCATTTCGCCCAGGAAGAAGCGGTCGTAGTTCTCGTCCATGGGGGCCCATTCCAGCTTGCCGTCGGTGATGTAATCGAACAGCCTGCGGCCCAGGGTGTGGGGAGAGCCCATGTCGCCGATGTAATGGACGCCTACGTCCCATTCGTAGCCGTTGCGAGCGTAACTGTGGGTATAGCCGCCGGCCGTGTAATGCTGCTCAAGCACGAGGACTTTCTTGCCCGCCTTGGCCAGGCAGGCTGCGGTGGTCAGGCCGCCGATGCCGGAGCCAATTACGATGGCGTCGTAGGGGCCTTTCAGGCGATTGGCCCGGTAACGGGTACCGATCCTGATCGTACTGGGCTTCAGTTTCTGAGAAGACGGACTGTTCACTTCAGTGCTTTTTACCACCATGCCTTGCCCCACATTTCCGGATTGGCCCAGTTCTCTGGATTGTTCCAGGCCCGTTTGTGGTTGTAAGTATCCAGATTGTAGGTGTACAGCGTGAGTGCGCCGTTATCATTTTCCAGTTCGGCATGGCGACGGAAGCCAAGGCCGATGAAATCAGTAAAGGCCCAGCCTGGCGCTTCGCCAACCAGCACCGCGATCTGATGGGTTCCATAGTTTCTTAGCTGGCCCAGCAGCAGGGCGCCTTCATCATGAGGCAGGTGCTCCAGGGTGCCGGTTATCAGCGCCAGGTCTGCAACCCGGTCGATGTGCAGCCTGGCGTTGGGGTCGATGGTGTCGAGAGTTCGAACATCGACGCCATCCTGGTGGTTCTGCCACATCCGCGATATTTCGGTTGCGAGGCTGCCGCAACTCACCAGGGTTGCCGGTGAGCTGGTTTCGATGATGCGGGCCAGTGTCTCCCGTGCTGCATCCGAGTTGCTGTTGTCCGTCATTTCCGCCATGGCGATTCGCCTTTTACTACAGGGGCCAGTCTGCCGCATCCACTGTGTGTAAGCCTACGGGCTGATCCGCATGCCCGCCCCAGCGGTCAATAAAGGTGCCGGTGGGATCGTACTGCTGCGTCTGTTTTTCGAGGTTGAACTGCCGCAGGCCTCTCGGGTCCGCCCCTACGCCAGCCAGGTACTGCCAGTTGCCGTAGTTGCTTCCTACATCATAGTCGATCAACTGCTCCTCAAACCATGCCGCTCCGTAGCGCCAGTCCAACCCGAGTTCGTTGATGAAGCAACTGGCGACCAGCTGTCTGGCCCGGTTGCTCATGTAACCGGTTTCCCGCAGCTGGTTCATTGCGGCGTTCACGATCGGATATTCGGTGTTGCCCTGGCACCAGGCCTTGAAACGATGGCCGTAGAAGGTGCCATGCCGGCGTTTGCGCTGGACGCCGTCCCGGCGGAACAGGTTGGCGCCATGTTTCAGGGCGTACCAGTAGAAGTATTCGCGCCAGAGGAGCTCGAACCAGAGCCAGTAGGTGGATTCGTTTTTAGTCTCGCTGGCTTCGTATTCGGTGATGGTTTCTGCTACTTCCCGGACCGAGAGACAGCCGTTGGCCAGCCAGGGTGAGAACTTGGAGGAGGCATCCCAGGTGTCCAGGGCGTTCCGGGTTTCCTTGTAGCGGTCAATGCTGTGGTTGCCATAGAGGAATTCCTGCAGCCGCGCCAGGCCGGCGGCTTCACCACCCATAAACTGTAACGGATGAACCGGTTCCGGTATCGGCGGGCAGTCGCCGCGATTGTCCTCCGGGAATCCCGGCGGTGGCGGTAGGGCCGTCAGGGTGCGGATTCGCAAGCGCTCTGAACAGCGATCTCCGGTTTTCTCAACTTGCTTGCGGAACTGGGAGAAGGTATCCGGCAACTCCTCGAGCGCCATCGGCAGGGAACCCTCGGTGAACAGGCTCAGAGTCTCGAATTGCTGGAATACTGCCTTGGGCAGCCTGTCCTTGATGGCTTGCCACTGACCGGCCTCCTGGGTGCCCGGAAGCCGGGAGCGGACAACCCGTTCAATGCTGTGGGCGTGCGCAAGTTGCGGAATGACCGTTTCCGGCTCACCAAAGGCGATGTGGAGCCGCTGGCCCAGTGGTCGAAGGCTGCGTTCCAACGCCATCAGGCTCTGCCAAAGAAAGCGCCACCGATGATCCCCCATAGCCTTGCTCTGCAGGGGACCGGGCGCAAACCAGCGCGGATCGACCACATAGAGGCAGAGCAGCATGTCGGACTTCGAGGCCGCCAGCAACGAAGCGTTGTCGTGCAGGCGAAGATCCCGCGTAAACCAGTAAAGCGTGCGCAACGTAAGAGCTCCTCTCTCGGTATCTGTCAGCTGTGAGAAGATACGAGCCAGTTCCGAAAAAGATTTCGCCGCCCATCTGGTTGCGCACTTCGTATAGAATGAACGAACAGCCGGCACATCGTGGCGTGAAATCCAAAACACAGATCCGAATTCAACAGGAGTCCGACAGTGATTAAATCCCGTGCAGCGGTGGCTTTTGAGGCCAACAAGCCGCTAGAAATTGTCGAAGTCGATGTGGCGCCGCCCCAGGAGGGCGAGGTTCTGGTGCGCATCGTTGCCACCGGTGTTTGTCATACCGACGCCTACACCCTGTCTGGTGCTGACCCTGAAGGCCTGTTCCCGACCATTCTGGGCCACGAAGGTGGCGGTATTGTCGAGGCGGTCGGACCCGGCGTCAAAAACCTGGAAGTGGGTGACCACGTGATTCCGCTTTACACGGCCGAATGCGGCGAGTGCAAGTTCTGCACCTCTGGCAAGACCAATCTGTGTGGTGCCGTGCGTGCGACCCAGGGCAAGGGCGTGATGCCCGACGGTACCTCCCGTTTCTCCTACAACGGTCAGCCACTTTATCATTACATGGGCTGCTCCACGTTTTCCGAATACACGGTACTGCCGGAAATCTCCCTGGCCAAGATTCCCAAGGACGCGCCTCTGGACAAGGTGTGCCTGCTTGGCTGCGGCGTCACCACCGGCATCGGCGCGGTACTGAACACTGCCAAGGTCGAGGAGGGCGCCACTGTGGCCATCTTCGGTCTGGGTGGCATCGGCCTGGCGGCGATCATCGGAGCCAAGATGGCCAAGGCGGGCCGGATTATCGGCGTCGACATCAACCCGGGCAAATTCGACATCGCCAAACAGCTGGGCGCTACCGACGTGGTCAATCCCAACGACTACGACAAGCCGATTCAGGAAGTGATTGTCGACATGACCGACGGCGGAGCCGACTACACCTTCGAATGCGTAGGCAACGTGAAACTGATGCGTGCAGCGCTTGAGGCCTGCCACAAAGGCTGGGGTGAATCCACTATCATCGGTGTTGCCGGTGCCGGCGAGGAAATCAGCACCCGTCCGTTCCAGCTGGTGACCGGTCGGGTCTGGCGTGGTTCAGCCTTTGGCGGTGTAAAAGGTCGTACCGAGCTGCCGGGCTATGTGGAAAAAGCCGAAAAGGGTGAAATTCCGCTGGATGTGTTCATTACCCATGAAATGCCGTTGGAAGACATCAACAAGGCGTTTGACCTGATGCATGAGGGTAAGAGCATCCGGACGGTTATTCATTTCTAAACTGATGCAGTCGTGAGCAGGTCAGGCCGGTTTGGCCTGCTCCATTCCCATTGCTGGCCGATGTGGTTCAAGAGGTCGTTTGCTCATCGGGATGAGTCGCCTTTCTTGGGAAACAACCAGAATGCGAACCAGCGAGTCATTCTCGGCATGAGCACATAACTCATCAACAGCATCACCACCGCGGTGACCAGCAGTGTTCTTACAAAAAGCGGTATCTGTGCCAACCAGTCTCCGAACATGACGAAGACGAGCGTGACAGCCGGATAGAGTGCCAGCCAACTGACAAGGGTCATCTTCCATTTGGGTGGTGGCGTCACCGGATTCTGGCCTGGCAGAGTGAACCAGGTGACGATTCCCGAAGTCACTTCCCGTTCACTGGGTTGAACCAGCAAACTTTCTATCTGCTCCAGCAGCTCCGCTCTCTCATTGGAAGCTTCCCATGCAGCAAGGGATTCCCGGTCTCGGAACTTGAACACGATGCGGTATTCGGGATCGTCGGGTGACGCCGGCCGGAACATGGCAGTACCGAGATATCCCGGAAAACGCGATGCTCGTTCGGTCATTTTGCTGCTCAGAGCCTCGAACTCTTCCTGATTGCCTTTTTTGACCCGTCGAGAGACGACAACTGTCAGAGGATCTGTTGGACCTTGTTGGCTGGCAGTTGATTGGCTATCCATCATGTTCAATATCCTCAATGATCCAAAAAAGGGGCCCGCAGAAGCGGGCCCAATGGAGAAGCAACAAAGATCCGTGGATCAGCTTCCGGTTGCCCGGAGGTGTTGAACGTTGAACATCTGGGGCGGCGACAGTTCCGGATCAACCTGTCCCTTGAACTGGCCGGTGGTGCAGTGGCTGGCCTGGACGTCAATCATGCTGAAGCTGTCGTCAATGGACACACCGCTGCCCTTGTTTTTCGGCAGGTGGTGATCGGGGTGTGCCTGGCCAATGGTAAAGGTCTTCCAGAGGCTACCCTTGCGGTCGTAGGACACGGTTCGGGGAATGGTGAAGGTTTGTGCGTCCATGAAATGAACACGCTTTGAGAGCGGGTGGCTCTCGTCCACAGGAACGGATTCAACTTCGTAGACCTTGCGCAGCTGCCAGGTGATATCCGGGAAACAGCCACCCTGGCCACTGAAGGACACAACCTGATAACCATCACTGTCGCTGTGGGTTTCGGCATCCAGCGTCAGATCATTGTGGTTGTAAAAGGGCATCAGCATGTAGCGAGTGCCTTTGTAGGTCCAGTTCATGTCTGAAATCCGGCCGTTATAGCCCTCAAAGTCCTCGATCATCAGATCAGAGCCGAGGAACGCGTCGGTGACCTGGCCAGTTGCCAGACGACGGACCCGACGCTGGAAGCCCAGGTACAACCAGGAGTTGTCCCGCTTCAGATCGTCCGCTGCACGATGGATCAGGAGCTGGGTGTTCCGGACATCAGCCGGGTCCAGTACCTGCACATAAATCGCCCGGAACAGGTCAGACGGGTTCGGCGTGATTTCTGGCGTCGGTTCCTGGATGACCCGGCCTTTATAGTTCAGGAAGTGGAAGTTGAACTTGATAGTGCGTTCCACCTTGCCAGAGTCCATGTCCCGGTATTTCCAGTAGAACGGGTAGATAGCCGCGCTGTCGCCCCAGTTGTAGCCATACTTGTAGTTCCAGGCCAGCTTCTCGCCGGCTCGTGGATCGTTGGCGTCAGGTTCTTCGGGGAAGGGGCGGCCCGCACTCCAGCCACTGATCTCGCCTACCTCGTTTCCAAGAGACACCTGTCCCAGCGAAACCCGTGTAGCTTCGACATAGTTCGGATGCAGATCAAAGGAGGTGGTCTCGCCTACGGTGATGGTGGTCATGCCCTGCTCGATAAAACCGTAGAATGCGGGATCGATGGCGTCCTTGAACTGGGCAACGTTGCTCTGGTCAATGACCATTCCGGCTTTTAGTCCATCAAAGCTCGGTGTCTCTGTGTTGTAGGGATAGAAGGAGTTGGTAATAACTGCTTCATCGGCCATTAGCGCTGTCGACATCAGGCCTGCCGTGCAGCCAGCCATCAGCCATCTAAAAACGGATTTGTTCTTTGTCGTAGTCATTTTGGTTCCTCGTTATCAGAAGCTGTAACGTGCGGTCAGCTGGATTTCGTCTTCTTTCTGGGCCATGCCGATCGGTCCTGACTGGAAGCGGCCAAGGGGTTCGTATCCGGAAAGACCGGCAGATTCACCCGCAGGCTGGCCAGGATAGGCGGCAGTGAACGGATCCCAGGGGTTACAGGTGCGGCAGTCATCGAACTTGCGGGCACCATCGCCGACCTTGAAGTTGGCGCCGGCTGTGAGCCTGAAGTTGTCGTTAACCAGCCACTCCACTGACGGTGCAACTGCAGTTGCCTGGGCACGGACGTCGTGGGCGGTAATGATTTGTGGGCTGAGACGGCCATTCATGTAGAAACCCTTGATCAACAGGGTCGCAATCCAGTTCTGTTCCCAGTCCGGAATGCCGGCTTCGCCCAGCAGACGCTGCTCGCGCTCGTGGTCAAGAATGTGCTGGCCAAAGATCTGACCGGAAAACAGGAACGCCTGGGACTCGTTCAGGGCAGGGATAAATATGTTCTTGTCGGCCCCCACGACGTAGCGAACGACATCAGACTCGGAATACAGCTTTTCGCGCAGGGTGTTGGCAAACTCTTCACCAGAGGTGTAGGCAGTTTCAACCCGGAACACGGTGTCGATGCCCTGGGAGTAGTAGTCCAGTGAGCCGCCGACCAGGTTTACTCTCGGGAAGTGGATATCGAACGCGATCAGGCTTGGCCAAACGGCGGTATCGCCGGTGAATGCGTTCTCAGCCGGAATGCCACCGCGGAGGGAAGGGAGCTGGGAACGGTAGGTCAGAGCGTTCAGAGAGAAGCCGAGATCGCCGTATACACCTTCCAGTTTCAAACCCAGCTGGGTGTTGGAAAGGCTCCAGCTCGGCAGATGCGCCTCACGGATACCGATCTGCCCGGGGCCAAAGTCTGTTGCTATGCTGCCGTTGGCAAAGTTGGCAACGGTGCCGCCGTTTTCCCATAGATTATTCATACCACGGAAGAAGCAGCCTGCATCCAGGATAACGTTCGGCTGCCCACACTGGCCGATATCATGGGGACGGAACTGATCGAAGTTCCAGACCACCTGGAAGTTCAGGTCGTCGAAGGCCAGGCCATCGAATACCTCGGTGGGGCCCATGCGATAGTCTGACTTCAGGATCCACATGGGGATTCGGATGTCTTCCAACTCGTCGTAGATGTTGTTGCGGGAGAAATCCACCGGGTTGATAACATCCAGTACCCGGAACAAGTCCGTGCGGCCCCAGATGACCTGCTGTTTACCCAGGCGGGTGCTCAGCACGTTGCCGCTGTCGAAGTTCAGGTCAAAATCGACATAAAGTTCACGGATGAAATCCGCCCGGTCGTTGAACTCCTGGAAACGAAGCTCGTTCAGATCCTTGTCCAGGTAGTCATCAATACAGCCCCGGCTGTCGACATCGCAGGGGCGCACCGGAACACCAAATCCGACACCACCATCCTGAGGGTGCAGGTTTTCACCCAGGACGATCATGCCGTCGTTGGGGTTCTGGTTGATGTCGAAACCGAAGTTGGGTGTCGGAGCGATACCGCCACCATGGGGTACGAATGGGTCAGGATTGGGCGCCAGTGCGGTGTCTTCGAGAAGAATGGCACCACCAGCGGTACGTCCATATTCATCCTTGTTCAGGTCGTACACCCCGTCATAGGTGCCGCGCAATGTGCCGTTGATGGAAACGTTGCTGAAAATGCCCACGTCGCCAATTCGTTTCTCGCCTTCCAGTTGCAGCGTATTCCGGAACTTGGATAGACCGACGCCCTCTCGCCCGTAGGTTGCGTTTTCGTAGAAACCGTTGACGCGGGCATCTTCCGCAGCAACGGCTGTAGTCATTGGAACCAGCGCCAGGGTGGCACTACCCGCAAGGGTGCAGCACCAGAACCTCAGGCCTTTTATTGTTGTTTGCATGGCATGTCCTCGTTACAGGTTTTAGTGGGGCTTGGTACCGGGTTCAGGCCCGGTACGGCGCTCCCGTCACAAACCCATCGTCCTGTCTTGAATCCAACACAGGGGATGGAGCTGATTTCGTTTCCTTGTGGTCCGAATGCAGGATTCCGTCTTCATCGGCATAGACGTCGGTGATGAATCGCGGTTTGAAGGCCAGTACCCAGGAAGGCACCAGCAGCATGGCGGCCATGCCGTTGATGACGATCATCACGCACAGCAGCAACGCAGCGTCGGACTGGAATCGAAGATTGGAGAAGATGACCCACATGATGATCCCGGCCATCAGGGTCAGTGCGGTAAAACTGATGGCCATGCCTGTGGTTGAAATGGCACGTCTGACGGATTCGCGCAGGTCCCCGCACTTGGCCATTTCCTCGCGAATGCGGTCCATCATGTAGATGGAGTAATCGATACCTACGCCGATTCCCACAGCGATGACCGGAACGGTATTGATGTCGATGCTCAGACCGTTCAGGCCCATGTAGGCGTAGGTGAGGGTGGTGGCGAACAGCATTGCCAGGAGCATCATCAGGCCGGCGTGCCAGGAGGTGTAGAACAGCATCACGAAGGCGAAGATGAGCAGAAAGACCAGTGGCAGAACGATCACATTGGTTTCAAAGGCTGATTCGTTCATGGCAGCTGCGACACCAAGCGTGCCGCCCGCCAGTCGAATGGTCAGGCCGTCAACGCTGTCTCCGTTTTCAGCGATCCATTCCTTGGCCATATGAATCGCACGACGGATGGTTTCGCCCTGACGGTCCTTGTAATAGAACACCAGGTTGGCGACTCGATCGTCGGTGTCGTTGAACTCATCCAGGGCGCCAGGCACCGGGCTCGATGCCATGTACGTGAACATCAACCCACCCACGTAGCCGGCATCGTGGGGGATCTGGTACCAGCGCGGGTCATCGTTGTGCATCAGACGATTCACTTGCTTGACCAGGTCGGGTAATCCCTTGCTGCCGCCCACTTCCGGATCCAGCAGCATATGGGCCTGAAGATCAGACAGGGCCTCAAGCACCTCGGGACGCTTCAGTCCGCCTTTTTCACTGGTTTCGGCAACAATGTAGAGCTCCTCGGAACCCGGGAAACGGTCATTAACCACGCGGGAAGAGATGTTGTAATCGTGGTCGGGGTAAAGGATCGGCGAGCCGGGCTCGGAATCACCAATCTGTACATTGGATGCGGCCAGCAAACCACCCAGCATGGATATAGCTGCCACGGCGAGAATGACTCGGGCCGCTCCGGGTCGAGTGACGGTTCGAGAGCAGCTGGCACCGATGTGGCGCAAGGCAGTTTCGCGAATTTCCGGATTCTTGGGCGTAGGCAGAATGGAGAGCAGTAGCGGAACACCGATCAGGACGGTAAAAACAACGGTGATCGCCCAGAGTGACGCGTAGATGCCAAGATGGGTGTTCAGGGGGATCGAGCCAATGGCGATCAACGACAGACCAATGGCGTCGGAGACCACCCCCAGAGAGCCTGGCCGGAAAAGGCTGTCGAAGGTTGCTTTCGCCGCCTTTGGGCCGCTACCCAGTACCAGGGTCTCTGCATAGTAGCGCTCGACCAGTTGCACACCGTGGCTCATGGCTCGCGCTGCAATCAAAAAGGGGATTACCAGACCTAAGGGGTCCAGGTTGTAGCCGAGTACACTGATAATCCCAAGTCCCCACACGGTGGAGATGAGAACGCCTCCAAGGGGGATTAGCACACCGTACGCTTTACGGAAGTGGAAGATGAGCAGTGCCAGCATGGTCAGCACTGTGAAAATGAAGATCTGAAGGATCTGGTCCATGTAAGTGTAGGCCCAGCCCACCAGCACCGGCTGACCGGTGGCGTAGATGGTGACACCCTCGCCAGCCTCATTGGCGCGCAGTTCCTGAAGTTGGGCAAAGGTTGCTTCGTAATCCAGTTTGCCTTCAATGAGCTGCGCCTTGACCAGCGCCATCTTCAGATCGGGGGAAACCAGCGGCCCGTAAACCCGCGGATTGGCGGCTACATCGGCGCGCATGGCATCCAGTGCCTGCTGGGAATATTCGCCGCTGGTAGAGTCGTAATAGGGCTCGGAGTTGATGCTGCCGACTTCCGTCAGCCAGATTTTCCGGGAATTGCGGTGGGTGACGCTGGAAACCAGGTTGTGGTTGACGCCCGGCAGGCTGTCGACCGCCTGGGTGATTCGATCGATTCTGGCCAGGTTGTCGTTAGTGAAGATATCACCGTCGGAAAACTCGACCCCGACCACAAGAACATTGGCACCACCGAAACTGTCCTTGATGCTGTTATGCAGCTGGATGTAAGGGTGTTGCTGAGGCAAAAGATCCGCGAAATCCGTGTAGATTTTCAGGCCTGGGATACGCAGGGCGAAGATCAGTGTCAGTATCGCGATCACTGAAAGCACCTTGCGGGGGTTGTTGAATATCCACACTTCCAGCAGATGCAGCAGATGTGTGAAACGATGCAATCCGGGCATGGTTGATATCCTCAGTCTTTGCTGGCGGCGTTCGCCGCAGGAAGTTCAAGGTCGAAAAGCAGGCCACGACCTCCGGCAACAAGCAGTCTTTGCTCGGGCATGAGCAGGCCGGTTCGCAGATACAGCGGCTGGTCAGATTCCGAGATTTTTTTCCAGGCGGGCCCCTGCAACTGAAGAACGGTGGCATTGTCGGCAACCGCATAGAGTTCGGGGCTGCCGGGGATGAAACCGAATACCGGAGCATTGGTCTCAGTAGGCATCTGCTCCCAGCTCTCACCACCGTCTGTGGTGTGGTAGATGAACCCGTTCAGGCCGCCAACCCAACCCTCCTCCATGGAGCGGAAGTAGCTGGTATGGGCGTAGAACTCATCCGGCAGATAACCGGCGTAATCCCAGTTAAAGCCACCATCATCGCTGCGAAGCACCATGCCGTACTCGCCGGTGGCGATGGCCTGATCCTCGTTAATGAACTGCAGGTTGTTGATGATGGCGTCTTCGTAAAGAGAGGTTTCATCCCAGTTCTGGCCCAGATCAGAGCTGTACTGGATGGTGGTAAAGCTGCCTGCTGCCCACCAACTTCCGTCAGGGGCACAAGCCACGGTCAACATTTGTTCCTGGCTCGGCAACGGGTGCGGGGTCCAGAGGCTTCCCTGGACATTGCCTTGCCATACCTGGTTGTCGAAGGTCAGTCCGATAAATGAGTTGTCCGGGCAGACATCCAGAGCCAAAAAGCTTGCTGTGGAATTCAGTGCCTGTCTCTTCCAGGTTTCGCCGTTATCCCGGCTGGTAAGCAGTACACCGTCGTTGCCAGTAACGACAATGACCTGATCGTTCCGGACCATGGACTGGTAGAAGTCTGTGCGCTTGGAGGATTGTTCGGAAACCTGGCGTACCGCCTCGAGATTGAGGGGCGCTTCGCAACCCGTCAGCAGCAGCGATGAACTACTGGCTATTGCGATCGCTGTACCGACAGTGCGCCATGAGCGCAGAGGGGTATTTTGCATTTTCTGTCACCGTCTTTGTTTTTGTGAAAAAGCGACTGACGGTGAGAGAGCAACCGGTATGCCATGTCCTTTAAGGCTTTTTTAACTATCTGAAAATAAATAATTAATTCAGAATTTAACTGGTCGTTTGGACGCGCTATCAGGCCGATAGAAAAGTTTGATTTTAATCAAATGATCAAACCAAGAGGCGGATTGCTTATTTCATAAGGTGGGATTCGGTCGTCGCAACATCCCTGTTGCCCGATGGGGTTTGCTTTCAGTTTTCGGCGAGGATGCCGGATTTTTTAAGCCGGTAGGCCAGGGCCGGGCGGGTAAGTCCGAGTATGCGTGCAGCACCAGAGACATTTTGGTTGGCCTGCTCCATGGCGCGGCGCATGAGTGTCTCTTCAACTTCATCCAGACTGATGGAGTCGCCCAGAATCTGATCCGCCCAGCCCCCGGAATTTCCTGGTGAACCTTCGTGTACCACATGACCCTCGCCATCCACGACTTCATGGGGTTTTTCCGAATGATTGTCCGGGAAGACGGCGAACAAGGATTCCTGACTGATAGATTCGTTGTTATCAGTAAGAATCACGCCCCGCTCGATCACGTTTTCAAGCTCTCGAATATTTCCGGGCCAACGATAATTCATACACAGAGCCAGTGCCTTGTCCGAAAGACCCAGGGTTCTTTTGTTGTATTCCGAATGGAACTTCTTTAGAAAATGCTCCACCAGTAGAGGCAGATCTTCCAGCCGGTCCCGAAGGGGTGGGATTTTTACCGGGAACACATTCAGTCGGTAGTACAGGTCCGCGCGGAACTTACCGGATTCAACGGCTTCGGCGAGGCTTTCGTTCGTGGCAGCAATCACTCGAACATTGACCGACCGGGTGCGATTGTCACCCACCCGTTCGAGTTCACCTTCCTGCAGTACCCTTAACAGCGTGGCCTGCGCTCGAGCCGTAAGTTCGACCACCTCATCCAGAAAAATGGTGCCACCGTTAGCCCGCTCGAAGCGGCCCGGACGTGACTGATTCGCGCCGGTGTAGGCGCCCTTTTCGACACCAAAGAGTTCGGCTTCAATCAGGTCGGGAGGTATGGCTGCACAGTTCACGGCGACAAACGGCTGCTCCGCCCGCTCGCTGCGGAGGTGGGCGCTTCTGGCGATGACCTCTTTGCCGACGCCGGTTTCACCCAGAAGGAGGACCGAGACCTTGCCCATGGCGGCCTTGTCGATCATCTTGCAGACCTTGTTATAAGACGCGGACTGGCCAATGCCGTAATACTGCCCCTGTTGATTCTCAAGGCTGCTGCGAAGTGAGCTCACCTGAGACTGCAAGTCGTAGAGCTCTTCGATCATGGGGTCTGCTTTGAAGTATTTGATGAACTCCTCTGAGTCTTCCCACTCTTCGGCCGGTTTCCCGACGATGTGGCATTTCTCGTCGCCGCAGCCCCGGCAGGTGACCTCCTTGAAAATGATCTGGCGTCCCATAAACGAGGAGGTATATGCGCAGGCATAGCCGAGCAGCGACCAGCAGGCAGGCTCGTCCATCTGGCCGAGTTCGGTCTGACAGATCTCCACCTCGAAAGAGTCAAACCAGTCAAGTTCCCCGTAAAAGCCCCCAGTGTCCTGATCGATATCAATCTCAATCGGGATGACTTTCACCATGCCCTTCAGAGAATGGAGCTGGGGCCCGGCCAGGAATATGTCCAGTTCGCTGCAGTGCGGGCGAAGCTTGCGGGCAAGTTCTGCATCCCGAAGTCCGGACTGATAGCCAAGGCGCAGGAAAAACCCTTTTGCCCGTTCAATGCCGATGGTATTGACCATCTCACGGCGGAATGCAGCCATGGCGGAGACCTGCATGAGGAGCATCCGCTGTTCGCCAAACCAGATTTTGCCTTCCGTGCTTTGAAACCGGATCTGTTCCGTAAGATCCTGAAAGTCCGCGTATTGCAGCTGTGGCTTGTAGCTGATTGCCATGTCAGGAGCCCCGTTTGTTGTTGTGTGGGGTTGGGGTTGTGCCCTGGTTGAGAGTCCGAGTGCGGGCACGAAATTGCTGCTCTATATAACACCTGATGAAAGTCAAAAATCAATCAAATGATAAAAATCTGGCCATTTGTCTGATGATTTTCTGTGCATCTGAGCATTTGCTGAGATAGCTTTCCCGAGTTGATCAAATAATGAAAATCCGCCCGTTCCAACCCTCGTTGTGTTCCCTGAAACATCCTTGCCTGCGACTCCTGATAACAAAATAAAGCTAATAAAAACAGTAGATTGAAAACTTTGATTGTCGCCCGCTCAGGGTTTGGCACACCCGTTGCTCCTCTCTCACCAGCCAACAACAAAGACAATGGGGCAAACAATGACGACCCAGAACGACATCAAATCCTTCGACGAGCTGACGCGATACATCCGGGTGCGGAGTGAGCCGGGCGACAAGTTCGTGGAATTCGACTTCGCCATTGGTTACCCGGAGCTGTTCGTTGAACTCGTTCTTCCCCGCGAGGCCTTCGAAATCTTCTGCAGGCACAACAAGGTTGTCCACATGGATTCCGAGATGATCCGCGAGATCGATGAAGACATGGTCAAGTGGCGCTTCGGGGAGCGTGGGCAGCGTTACTGAGCGAAGCGCATCAGCATCCATATTCACAACAACAAGACGGTAAGGTTGATATGAGTATCGAAATCAAGACCAATTCGGTGGAACCCATCCGCCACACCTATGGCCACATTGCCCGTCGCTTTGGCGACAAGCCGGCAACCCGCTATCAGGAAGCCAGTTACGACATTGAGGCCAAGACCAACTTCCACTATCGGCCGCAATGGGATTCCGAGCATACCCTGAACGATCCGACGCGCACCGCGATCCGCATGGAAGACTGGTATGCGGTTACCGATCCGCGCCAGTTCTATTACGGCGCCTATGTAGGCAATCGCGCCAAGATGCAGGAGGCGGCCGAGACCAGCTTTGGTTTCTGCGAGAAGCGTAATCTGCTGACCCGCCTTCCCCAGGAAACCCAGAAACAGCTACTACGCCTGCTGGTGCCCCTGCGTCATGTTGAGCTTGGTGCCAACATGAATAACAGCAAGATCGCCGGTGATGCGACCGCCACAACTGTCTCCCAGATGCATATCTACACCGGGATGGATCGACTGGGGATTGGCCAGTACCTCTCCCGGATTGCCCTGATGATTGACGGCAGCACCGGGGCTGGACTCGATGAATCCAAGGGCTACTGGATGGATGACGAGCTCTGGCAGCCCATGCGCAAACTGGTCGAAGACTCCCTGGTGATTGATGACTGGTTCGAGCTGACCCTGGTTCAGAACATCCTCATGGACGGCCTGATGTATCCCCTGGTCTACGACAAGATCGACACCTGGTTCGAGAGCCAGGGTGCGGAGGATGTCTCCATGCTCACCGAGTTCATGCGCGACTGGTACAAGGAGTCGCTTCGCTGGACCAACGCCATGCTGAAAGTTGTTGCGGGTGAAAGCGACGACAACCGTGAACTGCTTCAGAAGTGGATCGATCACTGGGAGCCCCAGGCCTACAACGCCCTGAAACCGTTGGCGCAAGCCTCAGCTGGCATCGACGCGCTAGACGAAGCCCGCGCCGAACTCGCCACCCGTCTCAAAAAATGTGGCTTGCAGAGCCAGGGAGTATCCGCATGAGCCAGCTCGTATTCATTGCCTTTCAGGACAACGACAACGCCCGGTATCTGGCGGAAGCCATTATGGAGGACAACCCGGAAGCGGAGCTCCAGCACCAGCCAGCAATGATCCGGATCCAGGCCGAGAAGCGCCTGGTCATCAACCGGGAAACAATGGAAGAAAAGCTTGGCCGGGACTGGGACGTTCAGGAAATGCTCATCGATGTAATCAGTATCGGCGGCAATGTCGATGAAGACGATGACCACTTCATTCTTCAGTGGAACTAATCGGGAGACCTATCATGGCTGTTAAAAACAAGAAATTGAACCTTAAAGACAAGTACCAGTACCTGACCCGGGATATGTCCTGGGAGCCGACCTACCAGAAGAAAGAAGACATCTACCCGGACGAGCGGTTCGAAGGCATCAAGATTACCGACTGGTCCCAGTGGGAGGATCCGTTCCGGCTGACCATGGATGCCTACTGGAAGTACCAGGCCGAGAAAGAGAAGAAGCTGTACGCGATTTTTGATGCGTTCGCCCAGAACAATGGTCACCAGAACATTTCAGATGCCCGTTACGTCAACGCGCTGAAGCTGTTTCTCAGTGGTGTGTCGCCGCTGGAGCATGCGGCGTACCAGGGTTATGCCAAGGTTGGCCGCCAGTTCAGCGGTGCCGGTGCGCGGGTCGCCTGTCAGATGCAGGCCATTGACGAGCTGCGTCATTCCCAGACCCAGCAGCACGCGATGAGCCACTACAACAAACACTTCAACGGGTTGCATGATGCGGCGCACATGCACGACCGGGTGTGGTTCCTCTCGGTGCCGAAGTCGTTCTTTGACGACGCTCGCTCTGCCGGCCCGTTCGAGTTCCTGACGGCGATTTCGTTCTCGTTCGAGTATGTGCTGACGAACCTTTTGTTCGTGCCGTTCATGTCCGGCGCAGCCTACAACGGCGATATGGCAACCGTTACCTTCGGTTTCTCCGCCCAGTCAGACGAAGCCCGGCACATGACTCTTGGTCTTGAGGTGATCAAGTTCATTCTGGAGCAGCACGAAGACAACGTGCCCATCGTCCAGCAGTGGATCGACAAGTGGTTCTGGCGTGGTTTCCGCCTGCTGAGCCTGGTGGGGATGATGATGGACTACATGCTGCCGAACAAGGTCATGTCCTGGGCGGAAGCCTGGGAGGTGTACTACGAGCAGAACGGGGGCGCGCTGTTCAAGGACCTGGAGCGTTATGGCATTCGTCCGCCCAAGTACCAGGACATCGCCAATGACGCGAAGAACCATGTAAGCCATCAGGCGTGGGCCACCTTCTACCAGTACGGCCATGCCACCAACTTCCACACCTGGATGCCTGAAAAGGAAGAGCTGGACTGGCTGTCCGAGAAGTATCCGGACACCTTCGACAAGTACTACCGTCCACGCTTCGAGCATTGGGCGAAGGAGCACGCCGAAGGCCGTCGCTTCTACAACAACACGCTGCCCCAGCTGTGTCAGGTGTGCCAGATCCCGACCATTTTCACCGAGAAAGACGATCCGAGCATGCTCAGCCACCGCCAGATCGAGCATGAGGGCGAACGTTATCACTTCTGCTCGGACGGATGCTGCGACATCTTCAAGAACGAGCCCGAGAAATACGTCCAGGCATGGCTGCCCGTGCACCAGATCTACCAGGGCAACTGTGAAGGCGGCGACGTCGAGACGGTGGTTTCGAAGTACTACCACATCAATATCGGCGAAGACAATTTCGACTATGTGGGGTCCCCGGACCAGAAGCGCTGGCTCGCCATAAAGGGCAAGTCATCCGAGGAGAAGACCGAGAGCGCCAAGCAAGACGCAGCCTGATCCGGGATTCGCCCGGTGTCATTGGCACCGGGCGTTTCACCCACAAAAACAACAAGGTGACCATCATGAGTGTGAACGCTTTATACGATTACAAGTTTGAACCCCGGGACAAGGTAGAGAACTTTCATGGCATGCAGTTGCTGTATCTCTACTGGCCCCACCATCTGATGTACTGCTCACCGTTTGCCTTCCTGGTGCAGCCAGACATGACCTTTGGAGCCTTCATCGAGGAGGTGCTGAAGCCGGCGGTCGAGGCTCACCCGGACTCGGCCAGAGCCAGATTCCTGGACGCCCAGTGGCAACTCAACGGCGAGCCTTTCACGCCGGACCCATCGGCCACCCTTAAGAGCAGTGGCATTGACCACAAGAGCATGCTGACTGTGATCACTCCAGAACTGAACGGCATTGCCGGCTCTGCATCCTGAGGTAAGCGCCATGAGTCACACCGTAACGATCGAGCCCATAGGCGAGCAGATTGAAGTGGAGGATGGGCAGACCATCCTTCAAGCCGCACTGCGCCAGGGTGTCTGGTTGCCGTTTGCCTGCGGGCATGGCACCTGCGCCACCTGTAAGGTCCAGGTACTGGAAGGTGATGTCGAAATTGGTGACGCCTCGCCCTTCGCCCTGATGGATATCGAACGTGACGAGGGCAAGGTATTGGCCTGCTGCGCCACTGTTGAAAGCGATGTCACCATCGAAGCGGATATCGATGTGGATCCGGATTTCGAGGGCTACCCGGTTGAGGACTATACCGCCACTGTGACGGGCATCGTGGAGCTTTCTCCAACCATCAGAGGTGTGCATTTGAAGCTGGACCGCCCCATGACGTTCCAGGCGGGCCAGTACATCAATATCGAGTTGCCTGGTGTCGATGGCGCCCGGGCATTCTCTCTGGCTAATCCACCCGGCAAAGCCGATGAAGTGGAGCTGCATGTTCGTCTCGTTGAGGGCGGTGCTGCCACTACTTACATCCACGAACAACTGAAAACCGGTGATGCGCTGAATCTTTCAGGCCCCTACGGCCAGTTCTTCGTACGCAGTTCCCAGCCTGGCGACCTGATCTTCATCGCTGGCGGTTCAGGGCTGTCCAGCCCCCAATCGATGATCCTGGATCTTCTGGAACAGAACGACGAACGCAAGATTGTCCTGTTCCAGGGCGCCAGAAACCTTGCCGAGCTCTACAACCGGGAGTTATTCGAGGCTCTGGATCGCGATCACGACAACTTCACCTATGTACCGGCTCTCAGTCAGGCGGAAGAAGACGCTGAATGGCAGGGTTTCCGTGGCTATGTCCATGACGCCGCCAAAGCCCATTTCGATGGCCGTTTTGCTGGCAACAAGGCCTACCTGTGTGGCCCCCCTCCGATGATTGATGCGGCTATCACGGCACTGATGCAGGGGCGGCTGTTCGAGCGTGACATCTTTATGGAGAAGTTCCTGACAGCGGCGGACGGGGCGGAAGACACCCAGCGTTCGGCCCTGTTCAAGAAGATATAACCGGAGGTGCGCCATGGGTATCGGATGCCAGGTAACCAACCGGACAACCGGGGACAGCTTTACTTGCGGTGAAGGGCAAAGCGTTCTCAAAGCGATGGAGCAATGGGGTGTGAAGTGCGTTCCCGTCGGCTGCCGTGGCGGTGGCTGCGGCTTCTGCAAGATCCGGGTGGTCGAGGGTGAATACGAGTGCGGAAAGATGAGCCGCGCACACGCACCGCCGGAAGCCATTGAGCAAGGGGAGGTCCTGGCCTGCCGGATCTATCCGGTCACCGATCTGACTATTGAGTGCCTGGAGCCATCCGCGCCGGGCGAAACGAGCGAGCAAACAACAACAAGAGCGTTGAGGTAACTGTCATGAAAAAAGGTGTAATGCGTCCCGGCCACGTCCAGATCCGCGTACTCGATATGGATGAGGCCCTCAAACACTACACAGACCTTCTGGGTCTGATTGAAACCGACCGGGACGATCACGGTCGCGTGTATCTGAAAGCCTGGACGGAGGTGGACAAGTTCTCGGTTGTGCTCCGACCTGCTGATGAGCCTGGCATGGACTTTATGGCCTTCAAGGTGGTGGATGAAGCCTCCCTGCAGCAACTCGAAAAAGATCTGGCAGATCATGGCGTGGAGGTTGAACAGGTTCCGGAAGGGGAACTGAAAGATTGCGGTCGGCGGGTTCGGTTCAACGCCCCCTCGGGTCACACGTTCGAACTTTACGCTGACAAGAAGTACACCGGCAAATGGGGCATTACCGAAGTAAACCCGGAAGCCTGGCCGCGTGGCCTGGATGGCATGAAAGCGGTCCGCTTCGACCACTGTCTTCTTTATGGGCCAGAGTTGGCTGCCACCTACGACCTGTTCGTTAACGTGCTCGGATTCTATCTGGCCGAACAGGTGCTCGACGGCGACGGAACCCGAATCGCGCAGTTCCTCACTCTGTCCACCAAGGCTCATGACATTGCCTTTATTCATCATGAAGAGAAAGGCAAGTTCCACCACGCTTCGTTCTACCTGGAAACCTGGGAAGACGTGCTCAGGGCGGCCGATCTGATCTCTATGACCGACACCTCCATTGATATCGGTCCCACCCGACATGGCCTGACCCATGGCAAGACGATCTATTTCTTCGATCCTTCCGGCAACCGCAACGAAGTGTTCTGTGGCGGAGATTACAACTACCCCGATCACAAGCCGGTTACCTGGCAGGCAGAGCAACTGGGCAAAGCCATCTTCTACCACGACCGGGTATTGAACGAACGGTTCCTGACGGTACTGACCTGACAACCGACACTGGCGCAACAGGATTTAGCAGCAATGAAAGACATCAAACACTACATCAATGGGCAGTACGTTGGTTCGGCCAGTGGCAGGCTGTTCGACAACGTTAATCCTGCGAACGGCAAAGTGATCAGCAAGGTTCACGAAGCCGGCCGGGAAGAGGTGGACGCAGCAGTGAAGGCGGCAAGAGCCGCGCTGCGGGGTCCCTGGGGCAAAATGACCCTGGAACAGCGTACCGCCATCCTTCACAAAGTGGCGGATGGTATCAACGCCCGTTTTGATGAGTTCCTGGAGGCAGAGTGTCTCGATACCGGCAAGCCGAAATCTCTGGCCAGCCATATCGACATCCCCCGGGGGGCCGCCAACTTCAAAGTGTTCGCGGACATGATCAAGAACGTGCCCACCGAATCCTTTGAAATGCCGACTCCGGATGGTACCGGTGCCCTGAACTATGCGGTCCGTCGTCCGAAAGGCGTCATTGGCGTCATCAGTCCCTGGAACCTGCCTTTGCTGCTGATGACCTGGAAGGTCGGACCGGCCCTGGCCTGCGGCAATACAGTGGTGGTCAAGCCGTCGGAAGAGACACCGACCACCACAGCCCTTTTGGGCGAGGTGATGAAAGAGGCCGGCGTTCCGGACGGTGTCTACAACGTGGTGCATGGCTTCGGCGGTGATTCTGCCGGTGCGTATCTGACCGAGCATCCACAGGTAGACGGCTTTACCTTCACCGGCGAGACCGGTACTGGCGAGGTCATTATGAAGGCCGCTGCTAAAGGTATCCGCGACATTTCCCTGGAGCTGGGAGGCAAGAATGCCGGTCTGGTATTCGCAGACTGTGACATGGAAAAGGCGATTGAGGGCACCATGCGTTCCGCCTTCGCGAACTGTGGTCAGGTCTGCCTGGGTACCGAGCGGGTCTACGTTGAGCGTTCGATCTTCGACGAGTTCGTCGGCCGTCTGAAGGAAGCGGCGGAGGGCCTGAAGATCGGTCCCCCCGATGATGCCGACGCCAACCTTGGGCCACTGGTGAGTCTCAAGCACCGTGAGAAAGTCCTCTCCTACTACCAGAAAGCGGTTGATGACGGCGCTACCGTGGTCACCGGCGGCGGTGTTCCGGACATGCCTGCAGAGCTGGCGGGCGGCGCCTGGGTTGAGCCGACCATCTGGACCGGTCTCCCGGACGACTCGGCGGTGGTGACGGACGAAATCTTCGGCCCCTGTTGCCACATTCGCCCCTTCGACACCGAAGAGGAGGCCATTGAGCTGGCCAACAGCCTGCCGTACGGGCTGGCCTCTGCGATCTGGAGCGAAAACATCACCCGTGCGCACCGCGTTGCTGGCCAGATTGAGGCGGGCATTATCTGGGTGAATAGCTGGTTCCTGCGGGACCTTCGGACCCCCTTCGGCGGGAGCAAACAATCGGGTGTTGGCCGCGAGGGTGGCGTTCATTCGCTGGAGTTCTACACCGAGATGAAGAACATCTGCGTGAAACTGTGAGGCAGCCATGAACGCTCCTGTAGAGAGTCCGGAAATCGGGCGAGAGATTAACGCCGCTGGCTACAGCACCAACCTGCACGACCTGGGAGAGGGATTTCCGGTCATGATGATTCACGGGTCAGGTCCAGGCGTTACAGCCTGGGCCAATTGGCGACTGGTGATGCCTGAGCTGGCTCGAAATCGGCGCGTGATTGCGCCAGACATGCTTGGTTTTGGATACAGCGAGCGGCCTGCGGACCAAACCTACAACCGGGAACGCTGGGTGAAGCACGCAATTGGCGTTCTGGACGAGTTGGGCCTGGAACAGGTTGATCTCGTGGGTAACTCGTTCGGCGGCGGACTGGCCCTCGCCCTGGCCATTGAACATCCGCAAAGGGTGCGTCGGCTGGTGCTGATGGGGTCGGTGGGTGTGAGCTTTCCGATCACCCAGGGTCTGGATGAAGTCTGGGGTTACGAGCCCTCGCTGGACACCATGCGCCGGCTGATGGATGTGTTCGCCTACGACAAGAGTCTGCTGACCGAAGAGCTGGCACAGATGCGTTACCAGGCCAGTGTCCGTGCAGGTTTCCAGGAGTCGTTTTCCGCCATGTTCCCGGCGCCGCGCCAGCGTTGGGTCGACAACCTTGCGAGCAAGGAAGAGGACATTCGGGCGCTACCCCACGAAACCCTGATACTCCATGGCCGCGAGGATGAAGTGATCCCGCTGGAGGCGTCACTGAAGCTGGCCGAACTGATCAACCGGGCCCAGCTTCATGTTTTTGGACGTTGCGGACACTGGACACAAATTGAACATGCCAGCCGTTTTGCACGACTGGTCAACGATTTCCTGAGCGAAGCCGACCAGGCCGCCACCGGAGGTAATTAATGGAACAGTCAAAAATTCAGGCGCTTGGCGACGAGTTATACCAGGCCATGTTGAGCCGGGAAGCAGTTGCGCCGCTGACCAGTCGTGGTCAAGAAATCAGTATCGACGATGCCTACCACATTTCCCTGCGCATGCTGGAGCGTCGTCTTGCCGATGGGGCCTCCATCATTGGCAAGAAGATCGGTGTAACCAGCAAGGCGGTGCAGAACATGCTGAACGTACACCAGCCGGATTTCGGGTACCTCACCGACGACATGGTGTTCAACAGTGGCGAGGTGATGCCCATCAGTGATCGGCTGATTGCCCCCCGGGCGGAGGGCGAAATTGCCTTCATCCTGAAAAAGGATCTGACCGGACCAGGGATCACCAATGCAGACGTGCTGGCGGCAACCGAGTGTGTGATGCCCTGTTTCGAAATCGTCGATTCCCGCATCCAGGACTGGAAGATCGCCATCCAGGACACCATTGCCGACAACGCCTCCTGTGGTTTGTTTGTTCTGGGGGATCAGGCGGTGTCTCCGCGCAAGGTGGATCTGGTGACTTGCGGCATGGTGGTGGAGAAGAACGGCAGTGTTCTCAGTGCCGGGGCCGGAGCGGCAGCACTCGGTTCTCCGGTGAATTGCGTGACCTGGCTGGCTAATACCCTGGGCGAGTTCGGTATTTCCCTGAGGGCAGGGGAGGTCATCCTTTCCGGTTCTCTGGTGCCACTGGAGCCGGTCAAGGCCGGTGACTATATGCGGGTTGATATCGGTGGCATCGGTAGCGCCTCGGTGCGTTTTGCCTGATTGAAAAGAACAACGAGGACTAGGCTATGAGCAAGAAAATAAAGGCAGCCATCATCGGCTCGGGCAACATCGGCACCGACCTGATGATCAAGATTCTGCGCAATGGCAAGAACATTGAAATGGGCGCCATGGTCGGGATCGATCCGGAATCGGACGGTCTGGCCCGTGCTGCCCGGATGGGCGTGGCCACCACCCACGAAGGGGTGGATGGACTGGTGAAGATGCCGGAATTCGCCGACATCGACATTGTATTCGATGCAACCTCCGCAAAGGCCCACATGCACAACGAGGTTTTTCTGCGCGGCCACAAGGAGAGCATCAAGATTATTGATATGACGCCTGCGGCGATCGGCCCCTACTGCGTGCCGGTGGTGAACCTTGAGCAGCAGCTTCAGGAAGGCAACGTCAACATGGTTACCTGCGGCGGCCAGGCCACCATTCCCATGGTTGCGGCGGTTTCACGAGTGGCCAAGGCCCACTACGCCGAAATCGTTGCCTCGATTTCCTCGAAGTCCGCCGGCCCCGGTACCCGCGCCAATATCGACGAGTTTACCCAAACCACGTCCCGGGCCATTGAGGTGGTGGGCGGTGCCCAGAAGGGCAAGGCCATCATCATCCTGAATCCGGCCGAGCCGCCCCTCCTGATGCGCGATACCGTGTACGTGCTCTCCGACGCGGCAGACAAGGCTGAAGTGGAGGCCTCGGTGGAAGAAATGGTCCAGGCCGTAAACAGCTATGTGCCAGGCTACCGCCTGAAGCAGAAAGTGCAGTTTGATGACATCCCCGAAGACCAGCCCATGAACGTTCCAGGCCTGGGTCGCTTCAGCGGCCTGAAGACCTCCATCTTCCTGGAAGTGGAGGGCGCGGCCCACTACCTGCCGGCCTATGCAGGCAATCTGGACATCATGACCTCCGCCGCTCTCGGTACCGCCGAGCGCATCGCCGAATCGCTGGTCAACTGAGGAGGATATTCCCATGACATTCAACCCCGGCAAAAAACTCTACATCTCCGACGTCACCCTGCGCGACGGCAGCCACGCCATCCGCCACCAGTACTCCATCAAGAACGTGCAGGACATCGCACGGGCACTGGACAAGGCGAAGGTCGACAGTATTGAAGTGGCCCACGGTGATGGCCTTCAGGGCTCAAGCTTCAATTACGGCTTCGGCGCCCACACTGATCTGGAGTGGATCGAGGCGGTGGCGGAAGTGATCGAGCACGCCAAAATCGCCACCCTGCTGTTGCCCGGCATCGGTACCGTCCATGACCTGGACAACGCCTATAACGCCGGTGCCCGCATCGTACGTGTGGCCACTCATTGCACCGAAGCGGATGTCTCGAAACAGCACATTGAACACGCCCGCAAGCTGGGCATGGACACCGTTGGCTTTCTGATGATGAGCCACATGCAGACACCAAAAGGGTTGGCAGAGCAGGCCAAGCTGATGGAAGACTACGGAGCCACCTGCCTGTACGTCGTCGACTCCGGCGGAGCCATGAACATGAACGACATCCGGGACCGGTTCCGGGCACTCAAGGATGTGCTCAAGCCGGAGACCCAGACGGGCATGCATGCTCATCACAATCTCGCGCTGGGCGTGGCCAATTCCATTGTTGCCGTTGAGGAAGGTTGTGACCGGATTGATGCTTCCCTGGCCGGCATGGGTGCTGGCGCCGGCAACGCACCGCTGGAAGTGTGCATTGCGGCCTTTGACAAGATGGGCTGGGAGCATGGCACGGACGTGTACGCCCTGATGGACGCGGCCGATGACATTGTGCGCCCCTTGCAGGACCGCCCGGTGCGGGTGGACCGCGAAACCCTGGCCCTGGGCTATGCCGGTGTCTATTCCAGCTTCCTGCGCCACTCCGAAGTGGCGGCGCAGAAGTACGGTCTGAAGGCCGTGGATATTCTGGTTGAGTTGGGTAAGCGCCGCATGGTTGGCGGCCAGGAAGACATGATCGTGGACGTGGCGCTGGATCTGCTGGCGGCCCAAAAGGAGCAAAACGCATGAGCAAAACACTAAACCAAGAGCAGGTTCTGGCTCTGGCCGAGCATGTGGAAAACGCCGAACTTCAGGCCCACGACATCACCAAGGTCACCAACGACTTCCCGGATATGACCTTCGAGGATGCCTATGACGTGCAGTGGGAGATCCGTCGTCGCAAGGAAGCCCGTGGTAACAAGATTGTGGGTATGAAAATGGGCCTGACTTCCTGGGCCAAGATGGCGCAGATGGGCGTCGAGACTCCGATTTACGGATTTCTGGCGGATTACTTCAGCGTGCCCGATGGAGGGGTGGTCAACACCAAAGAGCTCATCCACCCGAAAATCGAAGCGGAGATAGCCTTTGTTACCAAGGCACCCCTGAAAGGCCCGGGCTGCCATATCGGCCAGGTTCTGGCAGCCACCGACTTTGTCATACCAGCTGTCGAAGTCATCGATTCCCGCTATGAGAACTTCAAGTTCGACCTGGTAAGCGTTGTAGCAGACAACGCCTCGTCCACCCGTTTTATCACCGGTGGCCAGATGGCCGATGTTGCCGATGTTGACCTGAAAACGTTGGGTGTTGTGGTTGAGAAGAATGGCGAGGTTGTTGATGTGGGCGCGGGTGCCGCGGTGCTTGGACACCCAGCTTCCAGTGTTGCCATGCTGGCCAACCTGCTCGCCGAGCGAGGAGAGCACATTCCGGCCGGCACCTTCATCATGACTGGAGGCATTACGGCTGCGATTGCTGTTGAACCCGGTGACAACATCACGGTTCGCTACCAGGGGTTGGGTACCGTGTCTGCCCGCTTCGAATAAGGAGATCACATGCCTGTCGCGCAAATCAATATTCTTGAAGGGCGGTCGGATGAGCAAAAGGAAATGCTTATCCGTGAGGTGACCGATGCGATTTCACGGTCGTTGGGGGCGCCGGTGGAAAGTGTCCGGATCATTATTACCGAAATGCCCAAGCAGCATTTTGGAATTGGCGGCCAGTCGGCTAAAAAACTGGGGCGTTGACGCCCCGGTTCGCCGATCGATTCGCCCGTTAATCGCTTGATGGGAGGCTTCGTGCCGAGATTGCCAGTGTTTTACCTGTCCTGTGACAGAGATGCATATTCAGCTCCGATAAGCCAACCCCGGCTCCGTCGTCTGATCAAGCGAGACATGCAGGTTGGCAATGTCACCTTTATCACTTCTCGAGAGGGCGGCGACAAACCCGAGATTTTTCACCAATGCGGCAAAGGCCTTCTTGCCGAGCGTCTGCAATCGCTGATGGCCGATAGGGGATTTCAGGCCACTATTGAGGGTGGCCGGGACCCCGGACTGGAATCGCTGGCGGCGAGCATGACCGGTGTGGCGCCGGAAGAAGTCATTGAATTGAGGCTGAATACCGGTATGACCAGCGACGACTACAGGCAGATTGGTCACTGTCTGGAGGCGCTCCGGGAGCAGGGTATTCTGCTTATCTGCCTGGATCAGAAAGAGCAGGGCGCGAGTGAGATAAATCACCAACCGCACGATGCCTACATTCGCAACCTGATACAGCAGTGGGAGCATGAGCAACTTTGGCGTCAAGCCATGTCAGAGGGAAGTCTGGCCGGGCGCCGAGCCAGGCGTGGGCAGGATGTCCCTGTTGCCGACCCCACCCTGTGCGTGCTGAATACTGCGTTCAGTCTGGGGGGGCTGAAAGCCCCCCAGCGGGTATTCGGCTTTGCATTGGATGAGGACAGTCATTCACTCGCCGGCTATGGCTGGATGCAATAGACTGCGGAAAACATTGGGGATTCCGTAAATGCTCAGATTATTGATAGTGGGTGCCGGTGGCATCGGCGGTTACTATGCCGCCAGGCTGCTGCACGCCGGACATGAGGTGGTTCTGACCGCACGTGGTGCGCATCTGGCAGCTCTGGAGGAGCAGGGGCTGACGGTTCAGTATGGGGATGAGGTGTGGTCATTTCCGGTTCAGTCGATGGACCATTCCGCGGTGGTTGCCCGTTTCCGTCCGGATGATTTTGATGTCGTACTGGTCACGCTCAAATCCACGGCGACTGAAGCGATGCTGGCCGAGTTGGGTCCCTGGCTCTATCACGGCAAGGTGCCGGTCCTCTCGCTTCAGAACGGGGTGGATAACGAGCCCGCCTTGGCCTCATTGCTGGGGGAGCACAGGGTTCTGGGTGGCCTGGCTGTCCGAATTGGTGGTCATATTGTCCAGCCGGGCGTAGTGCAAGCCGAGGGCCCTGCCCAAATTGTCATGGGTGAATGGCCTATGGCCCTGGGATCTGATCTTCGCGGCCAGTTGCTGCAGCAATTACAGGAAGACTTCGAGGCGGCCGGTATTCCAACAACCGTCTCTGACAACATCCGTTACGAGCTCTGGCGCAAGCTGGTGATCAACAACGGCGTGAACCCGCTCTCGGCCCTGACCGGCCTTGATACCCGGAGCCTTACTCACCATCCCGAGTTCCGGAAGATTGTCCACGGAATGATGGCGGAAACCGTAGCAGCGTCGAAGGCCGATGACGTGAACCTTGGGCCTGAGGATCTGGCCGAGATGTTCGACCTGATCAGCAACTTCAACGCCATCAAGACGTCCATGCTGGTCGACAAGGAAAAGGGGCGGCCCCTCGAACTCGACAGTATCGCCGGTGCGGTCCTGAGACGCTGCGAGCGCCTGGGCATTGAGGCGCCATACACCAGGACAGTGAGCGCCCTGTTAACCCATTCGCAGAGTTAGCGATCTGTAAGCTTCAGCTCAATCCTCCGGTTTCTCTGCAACGCCTCCGGAGAGGTGCCTTCCGCTACCGGGAAGAACTCGCCAAATCCGGCCGCCGCCATGCGCCGTTCCGGTACACCCTGCGCTGCAAGGTAGCGCACGACTGCGACGGCTCGGGCAGTGGACAGCTCCCAGTTCGAGGGGAATCTCGGGGTATTGATAGGTATGACATCGGTATGACCATCAATCCTCAGGATCCAGTCAACGTCCTCTGGAATCTTTGCGGATACATCCAGCAGTAGTTTGGCTAGCTTGTCGAGCTCCTGCCGGCCTTCCTCACCCAGTTCCGCCGAGGCGGAAGCAAACAACAGTTCGGAAGGTAGCAAGAAACGGTCGCCGACGATCCGGACATTCTCGTTGCCTGCCAGAATATCCCGCAACCGGGCAAAGAACTCGGACTGATACTGTTCGAGTTGGTTGACGCGCTCGGCCAGTAGGGTGTTCAGCCGTCTGCTGACCTGTTCCAGTTCCTGCTCCTTGTCGGCGGTCATCTGTTCCTGGAGCTCCAGCGCCGAGGCAATCTGCCTGAGTTGCTCTCGCAAGGAGGCTATCTGATTCGACAGCCTCAGGATCATCGCCTGCTGGCTGGCCGATATATCGTCTTTCTCGTCAATCGACTCTTCCATGCTGGCCAGTCGCTCCGATTGCGCATCGGCCATGGCGGTTTGCCGCATCAGTTGTTCACGGGTGGATTCCAGCTGACCGACCAGACTGTTGTTCCGCTCCTGAAGGCTGGTTAACTGATTTTCCAGTGCCTCGCTTCTGTTTTCTTCCAGGCCGAGCAATTCCGAGAGCTCGTTCAACTGGGCATTGAGTCGGGCGAGCTGGGTATCCCGGTCAGAGAGTGTCTGGGACAGGTAGAGCTGGCTGACCACATAGACCAGCAGCATGAATATGACCAGCATCAGCAGAGCCGACAGGGCATCCACATATCCCGGCCAGACGTTGGTGGTGCTTCGGCTTCGGCGCCTGGAACCGATCATGACAGGTCTTTCTCGTCGTCTATCCGGTCCACGAGGTTGGTCACACCTGTCAGCCACTCCTCCAGACCGTCATAAAAGCGGTTCTGGGCATGGCCGGCCTGGATATCCAGGAAGCCCAGTATCAGTGAGCCGCCCAATCCCAGCAGAGAGGAGCTGAACGCGGTGCCCATACCCTCAAGCGGCGTAAGCAGGCCTTCCTGAAGCTCCGCAAACACCTTGCCGAAGTCTTCCTGGCTCATATCCAGTCCGGTGATGACCTGGCCGACCGAGTTGATGGTGCCCAGCAGGCCCCAGAAAGTACCCAGCAGGCCGAGGAAGACCAGCAGGCTGATGAAATAGCGCGTGATTTCCCGCTGTTCGTCCATGCGGGAGTGGATACCATCGAGCACGGTTCGAAGGGAAAGGGTAGACAGTGTGAACCGGTCCTTGGTTGCGTCCTCGCCGAGCTGTCTTGCCAGCGGCTTCAGCAACTTGGGCTCCTGAACCACCGAAAGGCCGGCGTGTCCGGTTCTGAACTGGGCGATCCACTTCAGTTCCGGAAACAGCACGAACACCTGCCTGTAGGTGAGGGCGATGCCGATGATCAGAACCCCGAGAATCAGCAGATTGAAAACCCAGTTGGCCATAAAGGCCGAAATCAGGGGCTTGTGGATCAGGGCGCCGACGATGACGACCACGCCGAGGAACAGCGTCATCCAGAAAAGGGTGTGCTTGGGGTTGCTCATAGCGATGGCCAGCTTTTTTGAGATATTCCTCAAAACGTTAGCACAGATATGAGAAGCTGTTGGCGACAGTAACTGAACTTTAATCGGAGCGCGTCATGGCTGGTGAATTGCCTTTCCGTTTTCGCTTCCGGGTTCGCTATGGTGAATGCGATGCCCAGGGCGTGGTGTTCAACGCACGTTATGCGGATTTCGTTGATATTGCTGTCAACGAATATATTCGCACCCTGTTTGGCGATTATCAGCACCTGCTGGATCAGGACCTGGATATCCAGGTGGTGAGCCTGACGGTGAACTGGAAGGCCCCGGCGAAGTTTGACGATGTTCTGGAAGCCCGCATTCGCGCCGGGCGAATCGGAAACACTTCATTTACCCTGCATCTGGAGTTTTTCCGGTATGGGGATGACGGATTTATCGCCGATGCGGACGTCACCTATGTGCTGATTCAGCCTTCGGTGATGGGCAAGGTGGCGATACCGGATCACATTCGTCAATTGCTGGAGCTGGGCGCTCCGGGCGAGTTGATCAGTCACGCAGGGGAGTAGGCTGGAAGCAAAAAAGAAGGCCAGATGAAATTCATCTGGCCCTGGATTCATCCTGCAGTTACTGCCGGATCAGGCCTCTTGAAGAGCCTGCACAACGGCCTTCGCTGCCCCCTCGGAAGAGGCCGGGTTTTGCCCGGTAATCAGCTTGCCGTCCACCACGATGTGCGGTGCCCAGTCGTCACCGCGGGTGTAGGTGGCGGTGTTTTCCTTCAGCATGTCTTCCAGCAGGAAAGGCACCACGCCGCTCAGACCAACCGCTTCTTCCTCGCTGTTGGTGAAGCCTGTTACTTCCCGGCCGCCAACGATGTTCTGGCCCGGTTTCACTTCCACGTTTTTGAACACGGCTGGTGCGTGGCAAACTGCACCAATCACCTTGTCCTGCTCGTAGGCTGTCTTGATCAGGGCAATGGACTTGTCGTCGTTAACCAGGTCCCAGAGCGGGCCGTGACCACCTGGATAGAAAATCGCGTCGTATTCGTTCATGTCCACGTCGCTCAGCTTTTTAGTGCTGGCGAGGGATTCCTTGGCATGGGCATCCTGCTGGAACCGACGCGTGGTCTCGGTCAGCGCTTCCTCGGCCTCGCTGTTGGGATCGACTGGCGGCTGGCCGCCCTTCGGTGACGCAATGGTGATGTCTGCGCCGGCATCCCGGAAAACGTAGTAAGGCGCGGTGAACTCTTCGAGCCAGAAGCCGGTCTTATGGCCGGTGTCGCCCATCTGGTCATGGGATGTAAGAACCATCAGAATCTTCATGGTGTCCGTCCTTTTCATTGACGAATGAATGGCGCTTCTTGATTGCTGTGATAATGAAGTTGTGCCATCAGTGACTGAATTCAACCGTCAGTACGTAAATCCGACGATCCCGGATCTTGAACCGTCTATACTGGAGACAGATGGCCAGACCTCATAAGAATCTGAAAACCTCACAGGCAAGGATGACTGGAATGCGAGTGTTCGCCACCGCTGTTCTGATGGCGTTAGTGTTTCCTGTTTCGGCCCAGCAGGGCACGGAAACCGTGGAAGCGCTGACCGTAACCGTGGGTGCCAATCATGCGCCCCCCTACCGGATTATCGAGGGTGGGGAGCCAACGGGCCTATATGTGGATATCTTCCAGGAAATCGCTGATCGGTTGGGTTGGAAAGTGCATTATCGGGAGGCGCCTTTCCGGCGGGTCTTGAGGATGGTGCAGCAGGGTGAGGTGGATGTCATGCTGGGGCCCCTGGAGACCGCCGAACGGACCGAGCTCATGGAGTTCGTGGCGCCGGCATTTCCTCCGGAACGGCGATTGTTTTTTTACCTTAACGCAGAAAATCGCATTGAGCGCTACGCCGATCTGTATGGACGAGCCATTGGTATTCTGGAAGGGGCGTCGTATTTCTCCCGGTTTGATACTGATGACAAACTTCTCAAGGAGCCTGCGCCCCGTTACGAAAACCTGATGCTGATGATGCAGAAAGGCCGGGTAGATGTCGTGATCGCCCCAGAGCTTGTCGGTTTGTACGCGGTCGAAAAGTTGGGGCTGGATGTTAAGGTTTCACCGTTCTTTGTGCCTGGAGAGCGCTCCTACATCGCTGTTGCGAAGAACTCGCCCGTGCTGAAGTATGCCGATGACATTCGGGCGGCGCTGAAACTGATTGAATTGGAAGGCATACACGAGGACCTGGTGTTGAAGTACATGGACCGATTTGCTGAATGATTCCCGAACAGTCTGACCTCTGGTTCCTACCCCTGGGTGGAACCGGTGAAATTGGTATGAACCTCAACCTCTATGGCCACGATGGTGCCTGGTTGATGGTGGATTGTGGTGTTACCTTTCCAAAGCCTGGTCGCATTGCTGCTGATGGCACGGTGCATCATCGTGGCGAGCCGCCGGTTCAAATGGCGGATCCTGCGTTCATTGCTGACCGCCGTGAACGGCTGGCGGGCCTCGTAATTACCCACGCCCACGAAGATCATGTCGGAGCTGTACCCTACCTCTGGCCGCTGCTGCAGTGTCCGATATACACCAGCCGGTTCACGGCCGAGATTCTGCGTCGCAAGCTCGCGGAGTTCGACCTGCTGCACCGGGTGCCGATCATCGAAGTGGAGACCGGCCAGAGCAAACAGGTCGGGCCATTCAGCGTGCAGTGGCTGGCGCTGACTCACTCCATCCCGGACCCTAACGCGCTGATGATTCGCACCGCCGCCGGTAACATCTTCCACAGCGGTGACTGGAAGCTGGATGAGCAGCCGCTGGTAGGCCACGGCTATTCGCCAAAAACCTTCACCGATCTGGCAAACGAGGGCGTGAACGCCATGGTGTGTGACTCCACCAACGCCACAGTCTCGGGGCACTCGGTATCCGAGGCGGCCTTGCATGAAGGATTGCTCAGAGCGACCCGCTCCGCCGAAGGCCGCGTTGTAGTGACCTGTTTTGGCAGTAATATCGCCCGATTATATACTCTGGCCTCAATCGCGAGGGAAACCGGCCGTTATATGGGTTTATTGGGCCGGTCTTTGATCAATATGAGTGGCGCCGCCAGGGCTGCAGGGCTGTGGGATTCGGCTGACCAGTTGATCAATCCGGCACATCTGGGGTATCTCCCGCGGGACGAAGTACTGGCCGTGGCCACGGGCAGTCAGGGCGAGCCGCGAACGGCTCTGCGCAGACTGGCCTCTGGTACCCATCCGGATTTTGAGCTGGAGGCGGGCGACACGGTAATCTTCAGCGCTCGTGCCATCCCCGGCAACGAGGAATCCATCGAGGCGCTGGTGACCAGATTGCAAGAGTTGGGGGTGAGGGTAATCACGGCCGAGGATGCTGATTTGCCAATTCATGCTTCAGGTCATCCCGCACAGGAAGAACTGGAGTTAATGTATAAATGGGTAAAGCCTGCCATTGCCATTCCGGTCCATGGTGAGGCTGAACACATGGAAACGCATGCTGACATAGCCAAAGCAACTGGTGTACCCCGTGCCATGGTGGGCCGAAACGGCGATCTTTTCATGATCCGGCCGGTGCCGGGAATTCGTCGTCAGGTTGTCGAAACTGGCCGTCTGGGCTGGCACAAAGAGGGTCTTGTGAGAGTTGAATAAGTCATTTTCTTCTGTTGTCGGTAGGTCACTTGTATTCGCAGTGGCCGCCTTGTTTCTGGCCCCGGTTCACGCATTGCCAGACCCTTCCTGCAATACGCTCATCGTGAGCGGGAATCCGGAGTATCCACCCCTGCTCTGGCGCGACCAGGAGCGCCCGGGCTATCTGATTGGCGCGGTGCCTGCTTTGCTCAAGGAAATCACGGAGCCATTGGGCGTCAATGTTGAAGTGAAAGACACAGGCTCTTGGGCCCGGGTCCAGCGCATGGCACGCCAGGGCGATATCGACATGGTGGCGGGCGCGTTCATTACTTCGGAACGCATTGGCTACATGGATTATTTGCTGCCGCCAATAACGCATCTGCCGACCGCGGTCTGGGTCCCCAAAGGCCGGGAGTTTGTCTACCGCCACTGGCCGGACCTGGTGGGTAAGCGGGGCAGCACATTGATCAACAACAGTTTTGGCCAGAATTTCGACCGGTATGCGGAACAAAACCTCCTCATTGAGGGAGTCAGGTCGATTGAACAATCCTTCCAGATGGCGCTCGTTGACCGGGTGGATTATGTCCTCTATGAAGTTTTGCAGGGTGAGGTGAAACTGGAGTACCTGGGTATCGCCGATCAATTTGTTCCCCTGCCGACCCCGGTGAGCCGAGAGGGTCTGTTTTTTACCTTCTCCAAGGCAGCGCCATGCAACTCCTTCGAGCTTCGGGAGCGACTTGCCGAGCGCCTCTATGAGCTCGTGAACTCTGGCCGCGTGGAAGAACTGATCAGGCGCTACAAGGCTATGTACTCCGCCTCCAGTTGAAGTATGTTGATTGGGCAGGTGTCAAACCGATGCGTCGTTTAGTTCCAGAGTGAGCCCGTTATCGATGAATCGCTGCAAGACGATTCCGTAGGTGCCGTCAGGAACCTCTTTAATGATTTCGAACGGTTCTCCGACACTGTTAAGAGGCTCCGTCTGCAAGTCCAGAAGACGGTATTTTGCAGGCCGCTGTTTGTTTTCATCCCGGACCAAAACCACCTTTGGCTTTCGTCGATTCTTCGGGTTTGAGCCAATCACGATGGCTACCTCGCCCGATTTCATTTCAACAATGGCGCCGGGTGGGTAGATCCCGATCAGCAGGACGAACTCCCGGGCAAGCTCGGGATCAAACTGAATGCCTCTGAAGCGGTGGATGATTTCCAGCGCTTCCCGGGAGGAGCGCGCGCGGTCATAAGCTCGATTGCTGGTGATTGCGTCGTAGGTATCGACGATGGCCACAATTTTGGCGAAATAGGGAATCTGGGAATCAACGAGGCCCCGGGGGTAGCCCCTGCCGTCAAGGCGTTCATGGTGGTTGTAGGCTACGTCGACGGCCGCATGCACGACGCGGGGAAGGGCCATGAGCATGTCACGGCCCCAGTTGGCGTGGTTCTGCATGATTCCGTGTTCTTCGGGGGTCAAGGGTCCCGGTTTTTGCAGCAGATCGACAGGGACTTTGGCTTTGCCTATGTCGTGGAGTAGGCCGGCCAGCCCCAACGACCGAATCTCTTCTTCCAGCAAGCCCAGCTTTTTGCCGAACGCCGCCGACAGTATCGAAACGTTGAGGGAATGCTCTGCGGTATATTTGTCCTTGTTTTTCAACTTTGTAAGCAGTAACAGTGCGTCTTCATTTCTGAGGATGCTGTCTACGCAGTTATCTACGACCTCACGAGCCTTGTTGAGATCAAGTGTGCGACCAACGCGTAGACCGGACATGATGCTGTCGGCAAAGGACTTCGCCTCGGCGTAATGTCCAGATGCTTTTCGTATTTCCCTGTCAACACTGACCTTGTTGATGTAAGTAATCCGTTGACGCGACCGGGAATTGCCGGTTTCCGCAATGGGCTCTTGCGGGCGATTCGATATTTCCTGTTCGGATGTCGGTCCATGGAACATGGAAAAACGGGACTTCGCCGATGTCCGTGACTTTCGTTGGGAAATGTCCGGCTCAGTGTTCTTGACTTTGCCTTCAATCACGACGCGTCGGCATTGGGACTGAAGGGCATCGATATCCTCTTGTCGCTGGACCACAAAGCCCTGGATCAGGAAATCAGTGTCTTCCCAGGGACGGTCCAGCCGGACGACGTGCATTCCGACCCGCAGTTCCGAGACATCAATTTCAAGTTCGACCGTTTCGTATCGCATACCAATCAACCTGGCTGTCTGGAGTTCATCATACGGTCTCATTATTCCGGGGTCACAGGTTGTCGGCGGTTTTTTGTAGCAGAAATCTAAAATCCTGTAATACGTAATGAAAGGATACGCATCAGTATGAACTTACCGAAGCTTGGCTTCGTAAATGTGTGGAGAAGCTCTTCTCAACTATCATAAATAAACAGTGGAGCTGTCTAGGGAAGGAGGCCGTAGGAATGGTAAGCGCAGTTACCCGGGAGCAAAAGGAATTTGTTTACAGGCTCTCTCTGGGCCTGGCCCGGTCCAAGATCGACCAATTGGATACCAGCGTTCACAGCTTCATCGCCGAGCTTGGCGATAGGCTCTGTTCAGATCGCGCCTACCTGATCACGTTTGAAGAAGCCACCCAGACCATTTCCATCACGCATGAAGCCTGCAGAAACGGCGTGACACCTCAGAGAGATGCAATCCAGAACGTGCCGATGGCCCGCTTTCAATGGCTGATGGGCCAGTTGCAAACTCTCCCGGTGCTTGTCATCCCCGAAGTCGAAGAACTGCCTTCTGAAGCTGAAGAGGAGAAACTGGAATTCCAACGGGAGGGTATCCGGAGCCTGGTCCTTGTCGGTTTGAAGCTTGAAGGTCAGGTCCGTGGCATCCTGGGTTTCGATTTTCTTCAACAGTCTCGAGTGCTGGATTCCGAAACCGAAGAATTCGTGCTTCAGGTTGGGGAAGTTTTAGGTGCATCTGTCCACCGACAGATCCTGGCCAGTCGTAACGTGAGGTTCGAGAATAGCCTTTATCGTTATTCCGACCAGTTCCCGGGCGTCATCTTTCAGTTCAGGATGTATCCAGGCGGGCATGTAACCTTTCCTTTCATCAGCGAAAAAGTTGAAGATATATTCGGGCTTTCGGCTGATCAGCTGAGTAAGGATGCTCAGCCGTTACTGAACCTGATCAAGGATGAAGACAAGGCATCCTTTTTGGAAAAGGTCGATGAATCTCGTCGGTGCATGACGCCGTTCGAAACGAGCTTCCGAGCTTGCAAGAGCGATGGCACGATGGCCTGGGTGGAAGCCAGGTCGGTGCCCGCCCGATTGGCCGACGACAGCATGACCTGGCACGGCTATTTTTTTGACGTGACGGATCGCAAGCAATCGGAATCCGAGATCGAGAAGCTTGCCTTTTACGACCCACTGACCGGCCTGCCCAACCGGCGCCTGCTCAGGGATCGCCTGGCGCAGGCGTTAACCGGGAGCAATCGGGATCATAATCATGGTGCTCTGGTATTTATTGATCTTGATAACTTCAAGAACATCAATGATTCCGCGGGTCATCTGACCGGCGATGAGCTGTTGGTCCAGGTGGGGGAGAGGTTGAAAAACACGGTCCGGGACTGGGATACCGTTGCCCGGCTCGGTGGGGACGAGTTTGTTCTCATTCTGAAGGGGTTTCCCGCCGAGCCGGCCGATGCTGCTGCCAAGGTCGAGAAAGTCTGCGAGAAAATCCGCGATGCCCTCAACGAGCCCTATGATCTCAACGGCATAGAGTACACAGGCACTCCCAGCATCGGCATTACCCTGTTCTATGATCACGACACTTCCCTTGAAGAGCTTCTGAGCCAGGCCGATATGGCCATGTTCCGCGCCAAGGAGGATGGCCGTAACTGCATCCGCTTCTATGACTGCATGATGCAGAAGAAAGTGTCCGAGCGCCTGGCTCTCGAGTCGGACCTCAGGGTGGCACTGCGGAAGAATCAGTTGGCAGTTCACTATCAGGTACTGGTGAATGAGAAAGGTGAGCCTGTGGGCGCCGAGGCACTGCTTCGGTGGCATTGCCCGGGGCGCGGCATGGTGTCTCCCGCCGAGTTCATTCCTCTGGCCGAGGAAACCGGACTCATTGAATCGGTCGGCTACTGGGTTCTGGAAGACGTTCTCTCGCGGATCGCCAGTTGGAAAGAGCGAGGCGGACCGCTATCAAAGCTCCAGGTTTCGGTCAACGTGAGTGCCAGGCAGTTCCACCTCCCCTCTTTCTGTTCGACTGTGATGGCGCTATTGAGAAAAACCGGTGCGTCCCCGAGAAATCTTAAGGTGGAAATTACCGAAAGCGCTCTTGCCTACGATCTCGAGTTGGTGGAGGAAACACTTCGAACCCTGAGAAGCATGGGAATACGGATCTCCCTCGATGATTTCGGCACGGGTTATTCGTCCCTCGGCTACTTGAAGCGCCTATCTCTGGATGAGCTGAAAATTGATCAGGGGTTTGTGCGAGACATCCTGGATGATCCCAATGATGCGGCTATCGCAGAGACCATCCTGGCCCTGGCCTCTGCGCTCAAACTGTCAGCGGTGGCCGAAGGTGTGGAAACCAAAGGGCAGCTGGAACGCCTTGTTCGCATGGGGTGCACCCGCTTTCAGGGCTACCATTTCAGCCGCCCGCTTCCGGCGCTGGAGTTCGAGAGGTTGATTGAGCAAGCAAGCGGAGATCGAAAGAGAAGGGCTTGGTAGTTCGCATCCTATCTGTATAAACTGGTGCCTTGCTTCTAATCCATTTCAAACAACATTGAGACCAGTCTCTTATGGCAATCTGGACCAGCACCCCGAACCTTGAACACCTTGCCAAAGCCAGCGAAAACACCGCGGTCAGCTACATGGGTATCGAGTACCTTGAAATTGGCGACGACTATGTCAAAGGCCGCATGCCTGTTGATGAGCGTACCGTGCAGCCTTTTGGCATTTTGCATGGAGGCGCATCGGTGCTGCTGGCGGAAACCCTTGGCAGTATGGCGGCCAATTGCTGCCTGAAGAACCCGGACACTGTCGCTGTTGGACTGGATATCAACGCCAATCACATCCGCCCGGTCACCAAGGGCTGGGTGTATGGCACGGCGAGGCCAGTTCACATCGGTAGTGCCACTCAGGTATGGGAAATTCTGCTTGAGAACGAAGAGGGGAAGACAACCTGTATTTCCCGGCTGACCATGGCGGTCACGAAGCGGCCGGGGTGAGTTGCTACGGGTGCGTTTCAGGGCTTGACGCGCACCCGACCCCTGCCAAGGGCCTTTGACTCATACATCGCGCTGTCCGCCCTTGCCATAAGATTCTCGAGGTTTGGCTCGTCCGGGTGAAGGGATGAAATGCCGAAACTGGCGGTTGGCCGGATACGAACATCATGATATCGGACTGGTGTTTCATGCATGACGCCCAGTAGACGTTCTGCCAGTTCCGAAGCCTGAGCCGCATGAGCATCGCCGAGTAGGATCGCGAACTCTTCGCCACCAATGCGCGCCGCAATATCCGCCTCACGAACGTTGCTCATCAGAACCCGCCCCACGTGCCGCAATACTTCATCTCCGGCATCGTGGCCGTGGTTATCATTGATCTTTTTGAAGTGGTCCAGATCAAACATGATGATCGCCAGAGGCGAGCCGTTTCTTCGGGTCTGTTTCAACAGCTGATTGCCCAGTTCGAAAAAGGCTCTTCTGTTGTGAAGCCCGGTAAGGTCGTCCTCCAGAGCAGCGGCCCGGGCCTTTGCATGGGCCTCCTTTAGCGCCAGCTCCATCTCCTTCCGGTCGGTGATGTCTGTAGCAATTTCGAGGCGGACCAGTCGGCCGTCTATCCAGGGAATTGCCTGATCCCGGCATTGGTACCAACGGTTGTCCAGTCGATTCTGGAATTCCCAGATATGCGGGGGAGATGGATTGCCTTCAGAATCAATCAGCAGGTGATTGGTGCAGAAGTCGCAGGGGCTGGCGTTATTCTGCAGGACTTCCCAGCACTTTTTCCCATCTATAGAGCCCCAGATTCTTCGGCCATAAGCGTTCATGTAAAGGAGCTCATGGGTTTCGAAATCAGAGACGTAAACCAGGGCGTCCAGATTGTCGAGTACGGCCCTGAGACCTTCGGCCGGAGTAATCTCCGAAATGCCAGAACCTTCTGGAGCGGCCGGAATGTTGAGAGAGGGAATGCCGGAGTTCATGTTTTGATGTGCCGGAATCTGTTTGAAAAGCAGTATAGCAGGGCATTCCGGGTTAGAAAGTAACAGACTGTCCCTTTATGTGGCGCCAGTACTAAGGCGTGGAGTGGTTACAATCAGCCCCTGATCGACAAACTCCTGGAGTACTATGTTGTAGGTACCATCCGGGACCTCCCGGGCAATGCGGTAGATTTCGCCTGAGGCATCTTCGGGACTGACCTTAAGGTCTACCGTCCGATAGGGGGCCATCACGCTTTTGTCAGACTCCCTGACCAGCAGAACGCAAGGCTTGAGTTTATGCTCCGGCCGGCTCTCCACAACGATGCCAACCTCGCCGTTGACCATCTCGACGATGGACCCTGGCGGGTACACCCCGATCATCTGGATGAAGGCATCCGCCAGCTCTTCATCGAACTGGGTGCCGCGGTGCTTGTGAATAATTTCCAGCGCCTGCATTGAGGCCCGCCCCTTGTCGTAGACCCGGTTGCTGGTAATGGCATCGTAGGTGTCCACCAATCCTATGATCTTGGCAAAGTAGGGGATTTGCTGGGCGTAAAGGCCCCGGGGATAGCCTGAACCATCCATCCGCTCGTGGTGGCTGAATGCCACATCCACGGCGGTGTTCAGGGAATTGCTGGTCCCCATCAGTATGGTGCGGCCGTGGGTGGTGTGGTGACGCATAACGTCGAACTCTTTCGGTGTCAGTGCTCCCGGCTTGTTGAGGATCTCATCGGGAATCCGGGTCTTGCCGACATCATGGAGCAGGCCACACAGGGCCAGATTGCGGATTTCTCCTTCAAGCAATCCAAGGTGTTTGCCAAAGGCAGCGGCCAAAATGGACACATTGATGCAGTGCTCGGCGGTGTACTCATCCTGGTGCTTGATCTTGGTGAGCAGCAACAGGGCGTTTTCATTGCGGAGTACGCTCTCCACACAGTGGTTCACCACTGTCCGGGCATTGTTCAGATCCAGGGTACGGCCAACCCTGAGTCCGGACATGATCGATTTGGCGGTTTTCTGGGCCTCCTCGAAGCGTATGATCGCCGTTTCCATCTCCTGTCCGGCGTCGATTTTGTTGATGTACCTGACACGCTTGCGGGGCGGTACAGGTTTATGGGCATCCTGCTCGGATTCGGTGACCTGTTTTCTGCGGAAAAGCCCCATCAGACCTGAAGACTTGCGGCCGTTGCCATTTCCGTACTTCGGCAACGGTGCGCCATCGATACGACCTTCGATGAACACGAAATCACACTGTGCCCGCAGCGCATCAATGTCCGCCTGGTCACGAATAACAAAGCCCTGAATCAGGAAGTTGGTATCTTCCCAGGGGCGGTCCAGTCGGATGACATGCATGCCGATGGCAAGTTCTGATACGTCGACCTGGCTTTCAACAATTTCCTGATGCGGTGCACTCATACTCTGATCCTGAATCCCTGGAGCACTATTTTGAGGCAAAAAACCTCTGACAGGATGGACCGGATTGCAAAATCTGGTCAAATAATGTTCATTCAACAGGTTGGCGGCCGGTTTCGTCGGGGTTGTGTTTCCGGGCTCGGCGTCGCTCAGAGGGGGTCTTCCAATGACTGACCATCGTTCCTTTCATCTCTGGTGGCTTGCACTGGCTGCGGCGCTTATCCCGCTGTTAACCATCCATATCACGTTTTCCGTTTCAGTGCTGGAAGGGCATGTGGAGCTATGCAATCCATACTGGGACAGCTGCACCAGCATCAGCCGGACTGGTCGTCACGGCACCTCCTACTTCATTTTCAAAGGTACCATGCTGCCGGCGGCTCTGTTGGGCATTCTGTTCTGGTGGCTTAACGGTCGGTGGCTGCGCCAGCTCGGCGTTCATTCCAGCGGTGTGGCCTGGGTCCCCTGGCTGGGCCTGGTGGCCAGCGTCTCGCTCGGCGCCTATACCCTGGCTCTGGGACACGCCGGGGACGGCTTCAACCTGATCCGCCGTATTGGCGTGGTTCTGTATTTCTCGCTCACGTTCATCTGTGAGCTGCTGGTCAGTTCCGGATTGCGCAGCCATCCGTTGTGGAAGAACACGGGCATGAGGCTGCTGAATCTTTGCCAGCTTATTCTGGCGGTAGGCATTCTTTCAGTCATCCTGAATGGCGTGGCGCCCGAGTTCTACAGCCGCAAGGACGATGCATTCGAGTGGATTCTGGCGTTCCTGATCAATGCTCACGCGCTCTGGCTGGCTTTGCTGTGGAAGAAAAACCGATTCCGCGTGCGCCTCTGGGCCGATTCCTAGAGTGAGATCAGCCCGCGAATCAGCGCCGCCGTTCCGGCGATGGCAGCGATACCGAGAATTACCGGGCGAAGCCCCTCGAAGGGCATACGGTGGACCAGCTTGCCTGACAGCCAGAAGCCCAGGAATACTCCAGGAAAAGTAACGGCGAACAGGAAAAGCTCTCGGGTTCCCAGGTAGCCAGAAGCGAGCAGGCCTGACAGGCTCAGCACGCTGGCAGCCAGGAAGAAAGCCGACATGTTGGCCCTGACCAACGGTCCCTTTTCATTCTGGTAAATCAGCGCAATTGGCGGTCCACCCACGGCGGTAATCGTACCCATGTAGGTGGAAGCGGCTCCGGCCAGCACGCTGTTCCGTGCGTTGAGCGCCGGCTTGAGACCGCCAACACTGAGCGCTACGCCGGCAAGAATGAGAATGCCGAAGGTCAGTTCGAAGCCTTTGGTCGAAATCACCAGCAACGTCAGTGCTGCCAGGACTGCCCCGGCAACGCCGCCACCGATGGCAAAACGCACTTCCCTGACCTGCAATGCGCCGCGATTGCGGATCAGCATGAATACAGTGAGCAGAGTGGCATTCAGGATCAGGGGGCCGGGCACTAACACCGGGCTGATCAGGAATAGCAATGGCGCGGCCAGTGTGCCAATGCCATAGCCGGCCACGCCTTGCAGGCAGGCTCCGGCAAGAATGGCAAGGTTGGCCAGAAGAATCTGTAACAGCGACACATCTGTCAAAGGAAATCACCAAAAAGGTCAGGAGAGTAGGCCGGAGCAACGCCGGTTTGATATTGATACACTGCCGGATTACGAGCATAGCCGAAACGATCGAAGCCCGATGATTCTACAGACTGAAAATCGAAACTGCCCCTGCGGAAGCGGTAAATCCTACAGCGAATGCTGCCAGCCTCTCCATCAGGGCGAAGCAGCGTCTACTCCGGAAGCGCTGATGCGATCCCGGTATGCGGCCTTCGTTCTGAAGCTGCCGGATTATCTGAGGGCCACCTGGCACGAGAGTTCACGGCCAGAGACGCTTAGCCTGGAAGACTCACCAGACTGGACCTCCTTGCAGATCCTGGACACCAGCCAGTCCGGCGATCGTGGCACGGTGCTTTTTCGTGCGGTCTACCGCCTGGGCAAGGGCTGGGGGTTTCTCGAAGAAAACTCCGATTTTGTCCGTGAGCAGGGCCGCTGGTATTACCTTCGTGGTGACACCAGCGAGGGCCAGTTGAAGCCCGGTCGCAACGAACCCTGCCCCTGCGGGAGTGGCCGAAAGCACAAGGCCTGCTGCCTGTAAACGCCCGTTACTCGAAGGACGGCAGTTCGGGTTTGGCAACCGGTTTGTTGGCTTCCTGCCAGGCATCAAATCCTCCGGCGATGGACTGCACGTGCATGTAGCCCATTTCTTTCAGGGCTTTGGCACTCAACGCGGCTCGCCCAGATGTCTTGCAGTAACACACGATGTTCATGTCGCGGCTCTCGAACGCCGGATCATTGGTGAACTTGAACTCCAGCAAACCACGGGAAATGTTGACCGCGCCGGGTATGTGGCCGGCCCGGTACTCATCCGCATCACGCACATCGAGGAGTAAGTCAGCGTTCTTGATGGCGTCTTCCGCCTGATCAAGAGGTACTTCCTGAATCTCTTTCCTGGCGGCTTCTACCAGATCATGGGCAGTTTTCATGGTTAAGCTCCTCATACTGATGGAATAAGGTTATACCTCAGGATAAGGGTTTGGGGCGCCAGGCGACACCCCGTACATGCATGATTAAGCGGTTTCGTTATCTCCGATGGCGCAGGCGTATTTGCGCTCATAGCGTTTGTCTGCCCATTTCCCGTAGATGCGCGAGGCAATCTGGAAGATACCTGGCCACAGCAGGGGTTTGAACAGAAAACCAAAGGGCGTGTGGGACCAGGCGCGAACATTTGCGGGCAGGCCGATGACCCATTCGCCGGTCCAGGTCATCAGGTGCAGGCGTCTGAGCAGAGCTTCGTGACTTGGCAGGTTGGCGCTGCCGTCGCGCTGTTCATGGATGTCTGCAAAGATCAGATCGCCACGCTGGAGTTTGCGCAGGGTGCGGATCTCTTTGGCGCAAAGTGGGCATTGTCCGTCGTAAAACAGGGTGTCATAACGGGGCTCCATCGAGTCCTCCAAGGGTCAGAATCTGTTTCCGGGCGTTCGCTTTGTGGTTTCCCAGCGTTTCCACGATTCCATTGAGCGCGGCTGGCAGTACCTCTGGCGCCGCCTGGCGGAACTGGTCGAGAAGCAAAATCTGAACGTGCAGATCCTGGAACCGGCCATAGAGCTCTTGCCGCTCCTTTAACGTTTTCAGGTTGCGCTTCCAGGTTTTTGCATCCAGTTCCATCAGGTAACGGATTCGTTTGAGTTGCTTGCGCAGCCGATGGATATCTTCATCCGGTGAAGTATGCATCAGCTCGGCAGTGCGTTTATTGAACTCCTTGATACGACGTTCCACGGCCCTTCGGATGTCTTTCGGCCGGAGTGTTGCGGCCAATTTCTGAAACTTTCGCGAATCAATCAGATTGCGCCAGTGTTCCAGGCTGTCCTGGTAGCGCTTGCTTTTCAGTCGCTTTGCCAGCTTTTTATGATGGCTGGCGGCTTCGCGCTCGAACCAGATCTGCAAGGCTGCCCGAATTTCCGCGTCATCTGCGCAAAGTTCCGGCAGGTCCTGAAGAAACACGTGAAGGTCGCGCAGTGGGCCCGTTGCCCTTGCATGGCGCTTCAGGGTTTTAACCCCCTTGGCCAGCGACTTGTCACCAGTCACGTCCTGAACCGATTCGGCGATGGCCCGGCTGCGTCGAATCGCAATCCGGTACTGGTGCAGAAATTCGTCATCCAGGCCAAGGGCGACGCCCCGTTCCAGTTGCCTTAGCCGATCAAGTTGATGGTGAAGGGCCTTGGGAATGTCGCTTGCAGGATCGTCCCCCGCGGTTCTGGCTCTCTTTTTAAGCTTTCGTTCGAAGTGGGCGTAGCTGTAATCCTTTGGCGTTATCAGAGTCACCAGTTTGCCCTTGCCGCGACCAATCTGGCGCCAGTGTTTGATCGAAAGCCGGATGTGAATAACGCTGGCGGTGGGTAGCTGTTCTGGGGGCTGCTTCAGTAGGGACTGGGCCAGTTCCAGTAACGCCGGGTTGTGGCCGACCAGGGTAATCTGTGGAGCGTCCGCCTGCTCTTCAAGCCATGCGAGTAGTCGCCGATAGTCGAAGGTATATAGCGCACTCAGGGTATGGTAGCGCTCGGCTGCGACTGTGTCGGGCAGTATGCCTTGCAATGTCGCGACGGCCCGCCTGGCGCTGCTGCTGTATACCTCGCCTTCGAACGCGCCGACAGATTTCAGGGCATTTCCCAACGGCGCCAGTTGGCTGACGCCCCGTGCACTGAGGGGGCGTTCCCGGTCAGAAAGTGTTTCATCGGCCCAGCTGGACTTGGCGTGGCGTACCAGAAACAGGTGCTTCATTGGCCTACCTTCGTAGTGGTCCTTTAGTCTGATTCCCGCTCAAGACAATCGGGTTACTGCCGTTACTGTACCTAGCTGAAAATAATGGTGGAAGGTTTGTCCGTTGGCAGGCGGCTTGGCGAATCAGTACGCCTGCTGAAACCTGCCTTAACAAACTGGAACAGATCACGCCAAGTGGTCCGTGGATAATCCTCACCAACGGAAATTCCCTGGAGAGTTCGGAAAAATGAATGTCTTGAGTAAAGTGAAAATACGCTCGCGCTTGCTGGTGGCAGTACTTGTGCCGGTACTCGTTACGGCGGCAACATTGGCGTGGATCACCGCCAGTCAGATTCAGGCCAATGGTGAAGATGAGCTCAAGCGTCTTGAGAACAGCCTCCTGGAAGCACGGAAGGCTGGTTTACAGAATCTCATTGATGCCGCAGAGGCCGTGGTTCTGGAGGCCAAGAATGACCCATCGATGACGGAGGCGGAAGCGAAGGAGGCGGCAGCGGCGCGCCTGCGCTCGATCCGTTTTGATGAGACGAACTACGTGTTCGCCTATACCAGGGATGTATACAACCTGGCCTATGCCCCGGACCCTTCCAAAGAAGGACCGACCAAGAATCCGGTTGTCAGGGGGTTGGTGGCCGATCTGTTCGCCGCTGCCCGCGGTGAGGGCTTCTACGGCTATGACTGGATGAACCCTGCCTCCGGCAATGAAGAACCCAAGATGTCCTATTCCACCATTATCCCGGACTGGGACTGGATGATCGGTGCTGGTGTCTACATTACCGATATTGACCGGCAGGTCGCTGCTGCTCGCGAGGACATTGAAGCGGGTATGGTGGAGGCCTTGGGCTTTATCCTTCTGGTGACGGTTGTGGTTGTCGTAATTGCTTTGGTGATCGGCGTATTCGTTGGCCGTAGCGTGACCCGGCCGCTGAAGAACGTCAGCAACATGATGCAGGAAATTGCTGATGGTGAGGGCGATCTCCGCCAGCGGTTGCCGGATGAGGGTACCGACGAGCTGGCCGAGCTCGGTCGTCGTTTCAATGCCTTTGTTGTGAAGATTCAGGACACCATGCGAGAAGTTGGCGCCACCACGGATCAGGTGGCGTCCGCGGCGGAAGAGCTCAGCCGGGTCGCGAATGAAACCCGGGCCTCGGTTCAGGAACAGGGCTCCGAGACTGACCAGATTGCCTCTGCGATCAATGAAATGGCCGCGACCATCCAGCAGATTTCCGGCAATGCCAATGAGGTTGAGAGCTCGGCCTCGGACGCCGACCGCATGGCCCGTGAGGGTGGTGAAACCATTAGCAGTGCCCAGGGCGCGGTGAACAAGCTGTCCGAGGAGATCGAGGACACGGCCCGCAGTATCAACGCCCTTGCGGAAAAATCCGATGAGATCCAGCAGGTACTGGATGTCATTCATGCGGTAACTGAACAGACCAACCTGCTGGCTCTCAATGCGGCCATCGAAGCTGCACGGGCTGGTGAGCATGGCCGAGGCTTCTCGGTGGTTGCTGATGAAGTACGCCAGCTTGCAAAACGCAGCGCCGAGTCCGCTGATCAGATTCGTACCATGATTGACGGCTTTGTGACTGAATCCAAGGCATCGGTGGAGCGGATGAACAAATCACGCAACCGTTCAACGGAAACGGTCGAAAGGATCAATCATGCAACCAGCGCGCTGCGAACCATCGAGACCTCGGTTGGCAAGATTCATGATCAGGTAACTCAGATTGCAACAGCCTCGGAGCAACAAAGCCAGGTTGCCGAAGAGATCAACCAGAACGTCGTGCGGATCGTTGATGCTGCCCAGCGCAGTGATACTGGCGTAACCCAGACCAACGAGGCCAGCCACGAACTGGCGCGTCTGGGTGAGAGCTTGCGGGATCTGGTAGGGCAGTTCAAAGTCTGAGCGCGGCTCAGGGTGTTCTGCCGATTGGCGGAACACCATGAGGAAGCTATGATGGTCACGCGAAAGAAATACCTGTTTTCATACCAACAATAATGGAAGCCAACACAATGACAATCCGGAAAACACTGCTTGCGGCCATGGCCGCTGCAGCGACTGTGTTCAGCGTGTCCTCGGTGGCCGAGGAAAACTATACCTTGCGCCTTGCGCAAACCTGGGGGCCCAACTCTCCGGTACTGGGAGAGACAGTTCAGCATATGGCGGACATGGCAGAAACCATGTCAGACGGCCGCTTGCAGATTCGCATAGATCCGTCCAACAAGCACAAGGCGCCTTTCGGGATTTTTGATCTGGTGCGCAATGGCCAGTACGACATGGGCCATACCGCGTCCTATTACTACAAGGGCTCTATCCCGAACGCCATGTACTTCACCACCATTCCGTTCGGGCTGATCGCGCCCGAGATGTACGCCTGGTTCTACCACGGTGAGGGCATGGAGCTGATGCAGAAGGTGTATGAGCCCTACGGCATGCTCTCCTTCCCGGGTGGTAATACCGGTAATCAGATGGGTGGCTGGTTCCGCAAGGAGATTAACTCCCTTGAAGACCTCAAGGGCCTGAAGATGCGCACCCCCGGTTTTGCCGGCGAGGTTATGTCTGAACTGGGCGTTGCCGTGACCAACCTGCCGCCAGGTGAGCTCTATACTGCCCTCGAGCGTGGCACCGTGGACGCCGTTGAGTGGGTCGGCCCTGCCCTCGATTTCCAGATGGGCTTTCATCAGATCGCCAAGTACTACTATTCGGGTTGGCAGGAGCCGGGCGCGGAAGTCCAGTTCCTTATCAACAAGAAGACCTGGGAAGAGCTGCCAAAGGATCTGCAGGAGATCCTGCGGGTTTCCATGCGCACCGCTGCCTATGACATGTACATCCAGAGCACCCACCAGAGTGGTGTCGCCTGGGATCGCATGAAAGAAGACTATCCGGATGTGACTCACAAGGTATTCCCGCCGGAAGTCATTGATGCCCTGCGCAGCACCACTAACCGGTTGCTGGCCGAAGCCGCTGAGAAAGATCCGCTTGCGAAGGAAATTATCGATTCACAGCGTGACTACCTCAAGCAGGTTCGTCAGTGGACCAACATTTCCGACAAGGCCTATCTGAACAGTGTGGCTGAAGACTGAAGCCTGACAATACCTGAGAGCCCGTCGAAGGCTTGAGGGCTTTGTCAGTCAAAGGGGTGCCGGGGCTGTAATACTCCGGCGCCCCTTTTTGTTTGCGTCGGTTTCTGGAAAAATAGGCCGCTCATTCTTTGGGCAGCGCCGATGAAACAGACACTGCTATCCCTGAGCAATCTTTCCAAGCAATTCGGTGGCAAAACGGTGCTCGACGGTCTGGATCTTGAGATCTACGACGGCGAGTTCATTACCCTGTTGGGGCCTTCTGGTTGCGGTAAGACTACGCTGCTGCGCCTGATGGCGGGCTTTGAGCATCCTGACGAGGGCACCATTACCCTGGCGGGAGAAAATCTCACTCACACCGCCCCGGAAAACCGGCCGCTGAATACCGTTTTCCAGCACTACGCGCTGTTCCCCCACATGTCAGTGTTCGACAACGTGGCCTACGGCCTGAAGATGGAAAAACGTCCCAAGGACGAGATTCGCCAGCGTGTCGATGAAGCCCTGGCCATGGTGCAGTTGCAGGATTTTGCCCGGCGCAAACCCCATCAGTTGTCCGGCGGACAGCAGCAGAGGGTCGCCATTGCCCGCGCGGTGGTCAAACGCCCACGCCTGCTACTGCTGGATGAACCCCTTTCGGCCCTCGATTACAAACTGCGTCGCACCATGCAGGTGGAGCTGAAGCGACTGCAGAGAGAGCTCGGCATCACCTTTGTCTTTGTGACCCACGATCAGGAAGAGGCGCTGTCGATGTCGGATCGGGTGGTGGTGCTCAAGGATGGCCTCGTTCAGCAACTGGGAACGCCCCGGGAAGTCTATGAGCGACCGGCGAATCTGTTCACCGCGCGGTTTGTGGGTGAGACGAACTTTTTTCCGGGCACCGTTGAGTCGGTTCAGGACGGTTCCATTAAGGTGGATGTGTTTGGCCTCAAGCGAACACTGCGTCGTCCGGATTTTCCGGTGCAGGCCGAGCAGTCCCTGCATGTCCTGCTGCGACCGGAAGATATCCGGGTTCTCGAGCCTGACGACGAGAACGGCGTCGCAGGCAAGATTGTCGAGCGCAATTACAAGGGCAGCACGCTGGATTCGGTCATCCATCTCGCCGATGGCACCGAAGTTCTGGCCAGTGAATTCTTTGATGAAGATGACCCGGCGTTTGATTACCGGCTTGGAGAGCCCGTAAAAGTCAGCTGGGTTGATGGTTGGGAATGGCTGCTTCCAGAAGAAGCCAGCCAGAGGAGCGAAGAGGAACTGCCGGCCGATGCATAGCATTATGCAGCAGCCGTTCAAAAACGCTGTCCTGATTCTGGTCTGGGGCTGGCTCCTGTTCCTGGTACTGGCGCCGAATCTACTGGTGGTAGGCGCCAGTGTCATGACCCGTGACCCGGTCTCGTTTCTGTCGCTGCCCCTGAACCTGGATGCCTATCGCCAGCTGTTTGATCCGCTGTATCTGGACGTCTTCCTGCATTCCCTGTACATGGCGGCGATGACCACGCTGGTGTGTTTGCTGATTGGCTATCCGTTTGCCTGGGCCCTGTCCAAAGTGGGCAAGCAACGTCAGCTGGTCCTGATCTTCCTTCTGATCGTGCCGTTCTGGACCAACTCTCTGGTGCGCACCTACGCACTGAAGCTGATCCTCGCCACCAATGGGCTGCTGAACAGCGCCTTGATGTCGATCGGGCTTATCGATGAGCCGCTGCAGCTGCTTTACACCGAGGGCGCAGTGATCATTGGCCTGGTGTATCTGCTGTTGCCGTTCATGATCCTGCCACTGTATTCGGTGTTCGAGGATCTGAAGCAGGAGCTGCTGCTGGCTTCTCATGATCTGGGCGCGGGGCGGCTTTCCACCTTTGTGCACGTAATAGTGCCGCTCACATTGCCCGGAGTGCTGGCCGGCGTGATGCTGGTCTTGCTGCCGGCCATGGGCCTGTTCTTCGTTCCGGATATTCTGGGCGGTTCAAGAAACCTGCTGGTAGGCAACGTGATCAAGAACCAGTTTCTCGATGCCCGCAACTGGCCTTTCGGGGCTGCCGCCAGCATCGTGCTGACCGTGACCATGGCGTTTCTCATGTTTGCCCACCGGTTGAGCAAGCGGCGTATCGGTGAGGAGGGCGCGTGATGACAAAGTGGCTGCCCCGAACCTATCTCACACTGGTCTACCTACTGCTTTATGTTCCCATCGTGGTGCTGGTGGTGTTCTCGTTCAACGAGTCCCGCACCGGCTATGCCTGGGGTGGCCTCAGCCTGCGCTGGTACGAATCGCTGTTTAACAACCGGGCCATGGTCACCGCCATGTGGAATTCGCTCTGGCTGGCGCTGTCTGCGGCCACTGTGTCCACGGTGATAGGTGCCCTGACCGCCCTGGCCCTGCACCGGTACCGGTTCCGGGGCAAAAAGCTGCTGAACGGCATGCTGTTTGTGGTGATGATGTCTCCGGAGATTGTCCTGGCGATCTCCCTGCTAGCCCTCTTCCTTCTGGTAGGGCTGCAGCTGGGTTACGTTTCCCTGCTGCTGGCCCATGTCACCTTCTGTCTGCCGTTTGTGGTGATCACGGTCATGGCCCGGTTGAGTGGTTTCGATGAGAGCCTGCCCGAGGCCGCCCGGGACCTGGGCGCTTCTGATTTCACGATGACCCGCACCGTGTTGATCCCGGTGATCATGCCGGCGTTACTGGCAGGTTGGCTGCTAGGGTTTACACTGTCCCTCGATGATGTGGTGGTCAGTACGTTTGTCAGTGGCCCCAGCTATGAAATTCTGCCCCTTCGCATCTACTCAATGGTGCGCGTGGGCCTGAAACCCGAGGTGAATGCCCTGGGCACACTGTTGCTGGTGTTTTCACTGGTTATGCTGATGTTGTCTCAATGGATTCTGATAAGGAGCAAACGATGAAGAAACTGGCACTTGCCGGCTTGCTGGCGGTGGGGTTAACGGGGTGCAGTTCCGAGGAGCCCCAGGTTCTTAACCTCTATAACTGGTCTGAATATATGCCTCAGGAAGTCCTCGACCGTTTCACCGAGGAAACCGGCATCCAGGTGGTCTACACCACCTACGACAGTAACGAGGCCATGTATGCCCGTTTGAAACTGCTGGATGACAGTGCGGCTTATGACCTTGCGGTGCCGTCGACCTACTACGTTAGCAAGATGCGCCAGGAAGACCTGCTGCTACCGATTGATCGCAGCAAGATCGAGGGCTTCGATAACCTGGATCCGGAGCTGGTGAACCTGGATATCGACCCGGAGAACCAATTCTCCGTGCCTTATCTCTGGGGCACCACGGGTCTGGCCGTGGATACTGCAGATATCGAAGGTGAGCCTGTTACTGCCTGGGAAGACCTGTGGGAAGATCGCTTCGATGGCCGGGTGATGCTCACCAACGACATGCGGGAAGTTTTCCACGTTGGCCTGCGGGTGCTGGGCTATTCCGGCAACAGCACCAATCCGGACGAGATCGAGGCAGCCTATGAAAAGCTTGCCGAGCTGATGCCTTCGGTTCGCACCTTCAACTCCGATGCGCCCCGCATGCCCTACCTGGAAGGTGAGGCCGACGTGGGCATGATCTGGAACGGCGAGGCCGTGATGGGCAAGGACACCATGGAGTCGCTCGAATATGTCTATCCGGAAGAGGGTATCATTGCGTGGCTGGACAGCTTCGTTATTCCGAAAAACGCCAAGAATCCGGAAGCGGCCCATCAGTTCATCAGTTTCGTGCTGCAACCTGAAATCTCTGCGCTGATCAGTGAGGAAATCGGTTACGCCACACCAAACCTGGCGGCGCGGGATCTGTTGCCGGACGAGGTTGCAAATAACCGTGCGAGCTATCCGAACGCCACCGACATGATCAATGCCGAGTTCCAGACCGATATCGGCGACGATGCCCTGCAGGTGTATGCCAAGTACTGGGAAATGCTGAAGTCCGGTCGCTAAGGGCGCGGATACCGCATCGCGCTACGGAAAACGGAGGCTTCGGCCTCCGTTTTTTGCATCGGGTTTCACAAAACTGCAATACATGGTCTATAACTTCCTGATAACAAATGGTTAGCAAACTCTTGAACTTGCCATCAGTAAGGACACGTTATGATCATGCCCTCTCGCTCGACACGGAACCGTGCTTTTTTGCTGTCTGCAGCCCTGGCCTCTGCCAGCTTCTCTGCCAACACCCTGGCTGAAGAGCTGCGCCTGATTACCTGGGGTGGCTATGCTCCCGATGATGTGGTCGCCCAGTTTGAGGAGGAGACCGGCATCGATGTGAAAGTAACCCTCTCCAATAACGAGGACATGATCTCCAAGCTCCGAGCCACTGGCGGAGCGGGTTTTGATCTTGCCCAGCCTAGCCAGGACCGCATTGTTGGCGTGCAGCGTCAGTTCAATATCTACAAGCCCATTGATTTCAGCCGCGTTAACACCGATCAGTTGCAGCCGTCCATGGTCAAGGCGACCCAGGACTCCACTGAACTGGATGGCAAGTTTTATGGGGTGCCTTCGGTGTGGGGAACCAGTGGTCTGATCGTCCACAGCTCGGTGGCCGATACCGTGACTGATTATATCGACCTCTGTGATACCGCTGTTGAAGGCCAGGTCAGCTACCGACTCAAGCGGCCGACCCTGATCGGTTTTGCCTTTGCCATGGGGATGGACCCGTTTGCGGCCTATGACAATCGCGACGAGTACGAGACCATCATGACAAAGGTTGAGGACAAGCTGATTGACTGCAAGAGCAATGTGAAAACCTACTGGACCGGCGGCGACCAACTGCTGGCCCTGCTGCGCACCGGTGAAGTGAAAGCGGCCATGGCCTGGGATGCCGGCGGCTGGAAGCTCAACGCCGAAAACCCGGACATCCGGTTTGTGGCCCCCGAATCCGGTGCCCTGGGCTGGATTGATACCTTTGCGATTCCACGTCGCAGCGAGAACGAAGAAGCCGCCTACAAGTGGATCAATTTTGTGATGCAGCCGGAGATTGCGGCCCGTATCACCAATGCATCGGGCAACTTCACCGCCTCGAAAGGTGCCGATGAGTTTGTCAAAGCCGATCTCCGGGACGCTTACCGCGAAAGCTTTGATGACGCCGCCATCAACAATATCAAGTGGTATCCGCCGGTTCCGCCAGGCCTGGAAACCATGGAAGGTCAGGTGCTGGATCGCGTCCAGGCCGCGAACTGATTCCCATGGGAATGGATTCGGACCTGTTCTGTGAGGGACTGGTCCGCCGGTTCGGCAGCAATGCCGCGGTGGATCATGTGTCCTTGGACGTGCCTGCGGGCACGTTTTTCTCGATTCTGGGACCCTCCGGTTGCGGCAAGACCACGTTGTTGCGACTCCTCGCCGGGTTCGATAAACCCGATCAGGGAGACATCCACATCCGTGGCGAGCGTATGAACGATGTGCCCCCCAACCGTCGACCGGTGAACATGGTGTTCCAGCATCTGGCCCTGTTTCCCACCATGACGGTCGGTGACAACATCGCCTATGGGCTGAAGCGCCGGAAAATGCCTCTGGTAGAGCGGCGAAAGCGCATTGCCCGGGTGCTGGAGCAGGTGGGGCTGCCAGATCTGGAACACCGTAACCCCCAGGAGTTGTCCGGTGGCCAGCGACAGCGGGTGGCCCTGGCGCGCTGCCTGGTACTGGAGCCCACGCTCCTGCTACTCGACGAACCCCTCGGCGCCCTTGACCTGAAACTCCGTGAGCAGATGAAGGTGGAGCTCAAACACCTCCAGAAACAGTTCGGCACTACCTTCGTGTACATCACCCACGACCAGTCGGAAGCCATGGTAATGTCGGACCAGGTGGCCGTCATGCGGGACGGTCGATTCGATCAGGTCGCGCCGCCGGAAGAGCTCTATCGGGAACCGGCGACCCCGTTTGTAGCGGGATTCGTTGGCGATAATAACCGTCTGTCGGGAGAGCTTGTCTCGGTTCGCGACAGCCTGGCCGAACTCCGTCTGGATGATGGTGTACTGGTTCAGGGCAGAGTGGCATCGGACAACCTTCAGGCTGGCCACCGGGCTGAACTGTACATCCGGCCTGAATCTCTGGTTCTCTCCGGGGATGCGCTCAGTCCCGGATTCTCGTCGATGCAGGCGAAAGTGCGAACCACCCTGTTCGATGGCGCCAATAGTCGGGTCGAGGCTGAGACCTGCGGGCAACCGGTTTATGCCCGCCTGCCTCAGGATGGCTCGGCACCAAGGCTGTCTGTCGATAGTTCCATCCGGCTGGCCTGGAACCCGTCATTGGCCAGGGTCTTTGGAGCCGAGAGCCTGTGAGGTCCTCAGTCAGTCGCCTATCGCTCTGGTTATTGCTTACCCCGTTCCTGCTCTGGATCGTTTTGCTGGTGCTGCTGCCCCACCTGCAGATGCTACGGGTATCTTTCCTGGTCCGGGAAAGCTGGGACACCCTTGCCTGGGGCCTTGAGCAGTATCAGAACTTCTTTACCGAATCCTATTACTGGCGGACCTTTGTACGCACCGGGGTGATGTCGCTGTTCACGACCTTTCTGACGCTGATCATCGCCTTCCCCATTGCCTGGTATATTGCACGACTAGCCCGGGGCCGCTCCAAGGGCTTCCTGTTTCTGGCCTGCCTGATCCCATTCTGGGCGAGTGAGTTGGTACGTACTTACGGTTGGATGATTCTGCTGCGCGAAAGTGGGCTGTTCAGTTCCTGGCTTCAGGCCCTGGGCTGGGCGGATGGCCCGGTGGAGATGCTCTACAACGATGTGGCGGTCATCATCGGGCTTGTCTACAACGGCCTTCTGTTCATGGTTGTCCCACTGGTGACAACCCTTGATGGCATGGATGAAAACCTGGTGGAAGCCGGTTACGACCTGGGTGGCGGTCACGGCACTGTGTTGCGCGAAATTGTGGTGCCCTGGGCCATGCCCGGTATCGTTTCCGGATGCATCGTGGTGTTCATGCTCACTCTTGGCAGCTATCTGACGCCGGTACTCATGGGGGGCAAGGACAGCGCCTGGTTTACCGAGCAAATCTTCACCCAGTTTATCACCCGTTTTAACTGGGAGCAGGGGGCTGCACTTGGTGTGCTGCTATTGGTCCTGTCGTCGGTCATCGTGTGGCTGGGGCTGAAGATCTCGGGTCAATCGCTGCGAAAGGTGATGGGATGACGTTATGATTCGTTCGGTTCCCCGCTCCCGGCTCTTCGATAGCCTCTATCTGGCCTATCTGGTGGCATTTTTCGTGTATCTGGCCTTACCCCTGGTGGTCACCGCCGTGTTTGCCTTCAACGATGCGCCTTTTCCGTCGCTGCCATGGAAAGGCTTTACCCTGGACTGGTATTTCGCCGATGGCAGTGAGGGCCGCACCGGGCTTTTCCACGACGATGGTCTGCTCACAGCGCTCTGGGTCAGTGCCAAGATCGCCTTCTGGGTGACTCTGGTGAGCGTCGCCCTGGGGTGCGTCAATGCCGTGCTGTTTGAACGGGTACAGTTCCGGGGCAAGGAGTTCCTGTACCTGCTCATGTTGCTGCCACTGGTGATTCCCGGGGTCATTCTGGGGGTATCCATTCTGGTGTTCTACAGTGGTATGGCCAATGATGTTTCATCGGCCTGGGGTATCGAGCTGGATCTTTTCCGGCCTGGTATGACCCTCGTGGTGATGGGGCAGGTCACTTTCATCGCGACCCTGAGCACCCTGGTGATTGCGGCCCGGTTACGCAAGTTTGATCCCCAGCTGGAAGAAGCTGCCCTGAACCTGGGCGCTACGCCACTGGTGGCCTGGTTTACCGTAACCTTGCCCTGGCTTTTGCCGTCCATTTTCGGGGCTGCCGCCATGGCGTTCCTGATGTCATTTGAAAACTTCAATACCACCGTTATGCTCACAGGTAGTGACACGCCGTTGACGGTGGCACTGTTCAACCGTCTTCGGGAGGGGTCGACGCCCGTGCTCAATGCGGTGGCCCTGCTGCTGATGGTTGGATCCGCGCTGTTGGCATTGCTGGTGATGGGGCGTTCCTCACGTTAACGTTATCCGCCGCGCAGACGGGCAGCGAGACCGGACTCAACAGACAGCCGTCGGGAGGTCTCATGAAGTTCATTTTCGAAGTGCATATCCGGGAGGGGCACACCGCTGAGGAATACGCGGATGCCTGGGTCAGAGCCAGCGAAATCATTCAGCAGGCGCCCGGAGCCCGGGGTACCGAATTGCATCGCAAGATTGGCGACCCCAATACGCTGATTGCAATTGCCTCCTGGGAGAGCAAAGAGCAGCGCGACGCCATGGAGGGGCAGCACAACCCCGATGTGGCCGCCATCATCCGGAGTGCGGCGCCCTTTGTCGATATCAAGCCCATTGGTGAGTTTGAAGACCCGGAATGGGTGGTGAAGCCCAGAAAAGACTGATCAGCAGGCTTAGCAGCCCCCACCTTTTCAGCGTGCTGGGCTATAATCAACTCTCATCGCCAGATAACGCGGGTTCGCTTTCCTGATGTCATTGATAAGCCTGCTGCGCCTTTCAAGTGTGCTGCTCCTGGTTCTCCTTATGCCCGCGTTGGCTAACGGTGCATCGCAGCCGGTAACTCAGGGTTGGGAATACCGCTGGGGTGACTCTCCGTTTACCTCTGAAGGTGTTCCCCAGTGGGTGTTGCAGGATGCGCCGGAAAAGTGGAACAGCATTGGTTTCCCGTCCAATCCTCCTGGCCGCGAAGATCGTGAAAACGTTTGGTTCCGGGTGACTTTGCCCGCAGGGGAGTGGCAGGAGCCCGTTCTTTATATCTTCAGTGTCGATCTGATCGTGCAGGTCTGGGTCGACGGCGAGAAAATCTACCAGTATGGAGAGTTCGACGCCGAGGGTCGTGGCCGCTTTGAGGGCTGGCCCTGGCATGAAATCTTCCTGCCTGAGGGGTATGAGGGCAAGCCCGTATACTTCCGTGTGTTCTCCAACTACACGGACATTGGGCTGTGGGGGGAAGTCTCCATCATGGACCACCCGGACCTGGTGTTGTACATCCTCAAGAATTCCCTCGAAGCTCTCGCAATCGCAGGCTTCGCTACCCTAATTGCGCTGCTGGCGATCATTTTTGCGTTACTCCAGACGGAAAAGAAGACGTTTGCCAGTATTTCACTGTTCACCCTCGCTTCGGCCCTGATGCTGGTGTCAGAAAGCCAGGCCAGCCTGCTGATTGCTTACCAGCCGTTGATGTGGGATTACCTGGCCGCCGGTTCCTACTACATGCTGCCGGTGGCCCTGGCGCTGCTGCTTGAGCAATGGTTGACCAATCATCGCCCCTGGGTCATCAATCTCATCTGGAAAGTACATCTGGTATACCTGGTGGGTGCATTGCTCGGCGCGCTTGCTGGCGTGTTTGATCTGTCCTCGACATTCCCGCCATTCGATGCCCTGTTCCTTGTTTCTCTGGTGATCATTTTCGCCGTGGTGCTGCGTCGTATCCGTCGGATGTTGCGGGAACAACAGATATTGCTACTGGCCTTTGGCATTTTCTGTGTCTTGCTGATTGTGGATATGGCAGTTGCCCACGGGGTACTGCCGTGGGGACGAGTGCCGGTTAGCTGGGGTATGCTCCTGTTCTCCCTGGCGGTCGTGGTTATCTCTCTGTGGCACTATGCGGGAACCCAGGAAGCGCTGAAGCGGTTGAACGTGTCTCTGGAGGAAAAGGTGGCTGAACGTACCGCCAAAGCAGAGGCATTGGCCCGGCGTGAGCAGGCACGGGTTCGGATGCTGACCTTCGAAAACGAGAAAAACAGGATTCTGGGCGACGTTCTTACCGAACTCCAGGACTGTCTGGGCCTGAAGCAGGCGTTCGGTCTGCTTGTACGGGCGCTCCCGGATATCTGCAGCCCACTGAAAGGCGCCTTCTATCAAAGGGGTTCAAGCGACCGGTACGATCGCGTCGCTGTCTGGGGATTCAGCCGCCCAGTCCCTCTGCCGGTGTTGCTGGACGCCCGCAAAGGTCTGCCGGAACCCTCCAGGCTGCCGCAACTGAGACAGTGGCATGGCGCCGAAGGGGTAGATAGAGAAGTCGAGAGTGCCACGCTTTGCTTCTGGGTGAACGTGGAGTCAGCCAGCGCGGGTAACGTCACTGAAGGCATTCTGCTGCTGGAGGGGGATGGCGTTTTCGATAACGCAGAGAGCGAGTATGGTTCGGCCCGTCTTTTAGCGGCACTGGATCAGGCCATTCAGAGAATCAGTATTACTCTCTCCAGCATTGCTCTTCGGGAAGAGTTGCAGAAGTTTTCGTACGAGGATGGACTAACCGGGCTTAAAAACCGCCGCTACTTTGATCAGCTTTTCGAGCATGAGAGCGCTGTTGCACAGCGCAACGATCTTCCGCTGTCGCTGTTGATCATCGATATCGATCACTTCAAGAAGTTCAACGATACTCACGGTCATGAAGCTGGAGATAACGCCCTGAAAATAGTTGCGGGTATCCTCCAGAAACAGTTCCGTGAGAGTGATCTTGTTTGCCGCTATGGCGGTGAAGAGTTCGTGGTGGTGATGCCTGGAGCCACATCAGAAGCGGCAATGGATAAGGCAAGCCAGCTCAGTAGCGCAGTGAGGGACGTGGCGATCATTCATCGGGAGAAAGATCTTGGCGCACTGACAGTCTCGGTGGGTGTTGCCAGTTGGCCGGAAAGTGGCGAGAAACCGTTGCAGATTCTGACCCTGGCCGACAGGGCGCTCTACCGCGCCAAGGAAGCCGGCCGTAACAGGGTCGAAGTTTTTGGTTAGACGGTTAAACCACAAGAACCGGGCATTTCGCGTGAGATGCTACCCGATGTGAAACACTGCCCAGAAACAGGCCATCCTTGTCACTGTGCGTACCCTTGGTACCGATGACGATCAGGTCCACACCCTTCTCTTTCGCGAACTCCACAATGACTCTTGATGGTTTGCCGGCCTTGACGAAGCCGCGGACGTTTTTGCCGCCGCGCTCCGCAGCCAGTTGTTTCGCGTGATTCACCACATCCTTGGCGTACTCTGAAAGCACTTTATCCGGGATGTCCATTTCAGCCGGCCGTCCGATCGACAGGGATGCCTCAAAGAGGCTGTGATGCTTGTACACGCAAAGCAGGTAGATCTCTGCATCCGTCAGTTCTTGCAGCTCAATAGCCTTGCTCAAGGCCTCGAAGGAGGTCATTGAACCGTCTACTGCCACCAGAATCCGTTTGAACATGTCGCTCTCCTTTGTATTCACCCTCCAGGGTGGTCAGATCACCTGAAGGCCAGGTCGCGCAGGAACAATGCTATTTGCGGGAACGCAATCAAAAGCCCGGCAGCAGCTATCAGCATGAATACGAACGGCGGCGTGCCCCGAATAACCTCCAGGTAGGGGCGCTTGAAAATCGCGATGGCAGTGAAGATGTCACAGCCGAACGGCGGTGTCGCCGAGCCGATGGCCACCTGCAGGGTGATCAGCACACCGACCAGGACCGGGTCCAGGCCTGAAGCCTGGATTGCTGGCGCAAAGATTGGTGTAAGCACCAGAATCACCACGATCGGATCCACGAACATACAGGCAATAAAGAAGGCGACACAGATCGTAATCATCACGCCAACCGGTCCCATGTCGCTGATCCCGACTGAATCGAGAATCGCCTGGGGAATCTGGGCAAAGGATATAATCCAGGAGAAGCCGGTGCCCACGGCGACCAGGATAAACACGACTGCGGTAATCAGGCCGGTGGACTTTGCAATCCGGTAGATGTCAGCAAGCTTCAGTGATCGGAACACCACGAATTCCAGCAGGAAAGCGTAGAGCACGCAGACGGCCGCCGCCTCTGTCGGGCTGAAGATGCCACCGTAGATCCCGCCGACGATAATGACCGGGAAGAATAGCGGCCATAAGGCCTCCCGCATGGCCACGGCTCGCTGGCCCCAGGTGGACTTCTCCTCGGTGGGAAGCTTGTTGACATGGGCGTAGATCAGGCAATAGATCGAAAACATGAACAGAATCATGATGCCTGGCCCAATACCGGCAATGAACAGTTCCGCAATGGAGGTCTCGGAGATAACCCCGTAGATGATGAAACCGATGCTGGGCGGAATCAAAAAGGCGATGTCGCTGGAGTTGATAATCAGTGCCAGCGAAAACGAATCCGAATAGCCGGCTTTCAGCAGTTTTGGCCGCAGGGGGGAGCCAACAGCCACGACCGTGGCCTGGGTAGACCCGGACACAGCACCGAACAGGGTACAGGACGTGGCGGTACTGATGGCCAGACCGCCTTTTACGTGGCCGATGAACGCCATGACCATGTTGATCAGCCGGTCAGCGGATTGACCACGGGTCATGATGTCCGCTGCCAGAATGAACATTGGGACCGCAATCAGCGAGGCGGGCCGGATACCGCCCATCATCTGCTGGACGAAGGTGCCCATCTGGCCGAAGCCATCGAACATCATTACAAAGCCGACCACCGCACCTGTGATCAGCGGAACCATCATCGGGAAGCCCAGCAGCAGCAACCCGATCATGATCAACATCATTATAGTTGCCATGATTTCCTATCCTTCCTTAACGTCAGCTGCAGGGTTCATACTTCCGATTCTGTATCCGCGTAGCCGTCGACAACCCCAGTGGAAAGATAAACATCCTTGCTGGTGAAGTTCTTGATGGCCGTCAGGAGGTACTGAATACCTGTAATGGCAAAACCGATCGGGACCCAGATATAAATCCACCAGATCTCAAAGCCCAGGGCGGGCAGAATACGCCCACGACTGTAAAGGGTTTCTATGTATCCGAAGGAGTGGTAGCAAAGAAAGAACATCACAAGAGACGTGAACAGGGCGATGATGATCATCAAAACCTTGCGGCCCTTGACTGGCAGTGCGTCGTAGATTGCGGACATCCGGATGTGCCTGCCGTGGCGGGCTGCATAGCCGATGCCGGCAAAGGTGATGAGTATAATCAGGATCCGGTTGATTTCACCTGAGAAAAAGAGGCCTTCACCGAATACATACCGCGCAATGACATTCACACAGGTATTGATTGCCATCAGGATGACGCCAGCGGCCAGCATGAACGCCTCGACCTTGGCAATGATTTCATCGATGGTCCCCAGAAATCCGGGCAGGCCGGACTCGTAGGTGCCGGTGTCGTCTTCAAGATCCGGGGAATTCTCGGACATGGGGTCTGCTCCAGAGCATGTCGCTCCCTGCCGGTAGGGAATCCCCGGCGGGGCGGGGTTAGCACAGCTGCCCGCCGGCCGGAGCCGGCGGGAGTGGTTCCTCTAGTCTTAGTTGTTCTGAACTGCTTCCAGGTCTGCTTTGAACTGGTTCAGCAGTTCTTCGCCACTGTCGCCAGTCATTTCGATGAACTTCTCTTCCACCTGGGGCGCACGGGCCTTGAAGGCTTCGATCTGTTCGTCGTTCAGACGGGTGACGGTGACTTCATCGCTGGCTTTCTGGATCTTGGCCAGGGCTTCGTCTGCCAGACCATCGATGTGCACAATGATTTCTTCAAAGGCAAAGTCTGCAGCGTCCTGAACCAGTTTCTTGTCGGCGTCAGACAGGCCATTATAGAAATCCTGGTTGGCCATCATGGCAGTGGTGAACCAGCCGTGCTTGGTGAAGACCAGGTTCGGGGACACTTCATAAAGACCGCCGGACTCGATCCAGAAGATCGGGTTTTCCTGCCCCTGGATCATGTTGGTCTGCAGCGCACCATAGACTTCACCCCAGGGCAGCGGGGTCGGTGTCGCGCCGAAGGCAGAATAGGTTTCTGACAGAAGCGGGTTGGTCATGACCCGGATCTTCTTGTTGTTGAAGTCCTCGGGCTGGGTGACCGGCTCGTCAACCGTTACAACCATTTCCCCTTCCGGATACATCTTGAGAAGCTCCAGACCCTTCTCTGCGTAAAGCTCCGGGAAGTCTTCATTGATGGCTTTACTGGTGCGGAAGAATTCGATCACCGTATCCATGTCGGTCGGCATCAGGTAAGGAATAAAGAAGATCTGCGCTTCCGGAATCAGCGAGCCTGTAAAGCCGGGCGACTGGTTAACAAAGTTCAGAATACCTGCCTGGGTTTGCTCCATGATGTCGTCAGACTCACCCAGCTCGCCGAAACGGTATACCTGCAGGGTGTGGTCAGAGTTATCCTCAATGTATTCCTTGAACTTGTAGGCGAATACGTCCTGAACGTCGCCTTCGTACTCTTCGTGCGCATAGCGCCAGTTAGCGGCGTTTACAGAGTTCGCCATGGTCATCGCAGCGAATGCGAACGCTGAAATTCCGGCCAGTTTCTTGAACTTACTCATGCTGCTCATCGGGTTTTCTCCGTTCGTTTTTTTGCTGAAATTTATTGTTACATTAATAAAGACTGGCAAAACAAAGTGGTTTTCGCAAGAAAATGGCCAAAACAATCGTTTCAGCAGAGATGGTTTTGACCGTTTCGCAAGTTCATGAAATCACGGTCGATTCATATCTGAAAGGCAGGTTTGAAGGAATTCGCGGAATTCACTGACGACCCGATCAAGACTGTTTTCCAGTCGGTGCCCATCCGGCAGGACCAGAATCGGAAGGCCCTGATCACGGGCCAGATCAAGCACCGGCGCTACCGGTACCACGTCGTCATCCCAACCATGAATGATCTGACGGTGGTCCGCCTGGATCAGCGGGCTGGATTGGGGATACCGGGCCATCGCCAGGGCTGGCGCCAGCATGAAGCATCCCAGAACAGGCGTTTCCGAGGATGTCTGGGCGCAGACCCAGCCCCCCATGCTCGAACCGGCAAGGATGGTGTTTTCCGGCTTGGCATTGCATTCAGCCATTGCCTCGCGCATCTGGGCCAGCCGTGTCGCTGGATCCCGGGTGCTACTGTGATCAATCGCGTGGGCCTGAATGCCCGGAAAGGTTTCCGACTCGGCTTTCATGGCCTGGATCTTGGTGCTGCCAGGGCCGCTCTCCAGGCCGTGGGAAAGGAAGACGTGGATCGGGGTGTCTGTCATGATGAATGTTGCTCCGGTGCTGAACGCTTTAATCACCTGAATGATGAGCAGCAGGGCCTGCTCTGTCCACCGTGCTGGCTGAGCCATCGGTCCGGTTGCGGCGTATAAATGAAACTTAGTTGAACAGGGAATCCGGATCCATGAAACAGGTAAAACGAGGTCTGATAATTACCGCTTTGATTCTCGGTCTTTCAGGAGCGCAGGTAGTCATGGCGGACAGTTGTCCGGCGTTTCTCGATCATGAACAACGCAAGCTTCACTCAACAGACACGGTAAACCTGTGTGATCTCGCGGCTGGCAAACCCATGCTGGTGGTCAACACCGCCAGCCGTTGCGGATACACAGGGCAGTTCGAGGGGCTCGAGGCCCTGCACAAACAGTATTCGGAGAAAGGGCTGGTTGTGGTCGGCTTCGCCAGCGACGATTTCCGGCAGGAGGCAGATTCCGAAGCCGAGGCGGCCACCGTCTGTTTCAAGAACTTCGGAGTGACCTTCACCATGATCGCACCAGGAGCGGTGACCGGAGCCGAGGCCAACCCGGTGTTCCGGGCCATCAATGAGCAGAGCCAACCCCCGCGCTGGAACTTCACCAAGTATGTGATTGATCGTTCCGGCACGGTCGTCGACTCCTTTCCGAGCCGGGTGCGCCCACAGGATCCGGAGCTGATCGACGCGGTGGAATCTGTGCTTTAGGACAATGCCAGCCCGGCATTTCTGGTTTGCGCCAGGATGTCGAGCGCATGCCGGCGCCTCTCGGGGTCGTAGATATCCACCGTGAACATCAGCTCCTCGACCTCAATGTCCGAGAGAATTTGTCGCAGCTGTCTCCCGATCGTTTCGGCATCGCCAAGCAATTGCAGACCCAGAAAATCCTTCACACTGGCTTTCTCGCCTGCGTTCCAGAGCCCGTCCATGCTGTTTACAGGCGGTTTCATCCACAGCGGTTGTCCGCGGAAGAGGGCGAGAATGCGCTGGTAGCTGGTGGTAGCAAGAAACTCTGCCTCCTGAATGGAATCGGCCGGGACGGCTGGCAGGGCAAGCATGGCATAGGGTTGTTCAAGTGTTTCCGAGGGCTGGAAGTTGTCGCGGTAAACTTTGAGCGCTTCCCTGTAGAGTCGGGGTGCGAAATGTCCGGCGAAGGCATAGGGCAGACCGCGCATGGCGGCCAGCTGGGCGCTGTAAAGGCTTGATCCCAGCAGCCAGAGTGGCACATTGGTGCCCGCACCGGGAATGGCCTTCACGGGCTGCCCTGGCTGCAGGGGGCCAAGCAGGGACTGAAGCCGGGCGACATCCTCAGGAAACTGTTCAGCACCCAGGCCGTCGCGCCTCAGGGCCCGCGCGGTCACCGGGTCAGTGCCCGGCGCGCGGCCCAGTCCAAGGTCAATCCGCCCCGGGTACAGACTCTCCAGTGTTCCGAATTGCTCGGCAATGACCAGTGGCGGGTGGTTGGGCAGCATGACACCACCGGAACCGACCCGAATAGACTTCGTTTTGCCTGCGATGTGTCCGATCAGGACAGACGTCGCGGAGCTGCTGATGCCTTCCATGTTGTGATGCTCGGCCAGCCAGAAGCGCTTGAAACCGAGTTTCTCGGCCCGTTGGGCATAGGCCACGCTGTTGGCAAGCGTGGTGCCTACCGAGTCGCCTTCGCGGACGGAGGCCAGTTCGAGCAAAGAGTAGTCAGGACAGTCAGGCATGGAGCTCCCGCAGTAAAAGTGGAGTTTGAGAGATAGAAAACATGGTGTCTGCCGGCGCCTGTTTCAAGATAAGCCGCGAACGGTGCTACAGATCGATCACAATCGGCGGGTTCAGCGGTTTGAAACTGCCGTTACAGGTGCTGGCGTTTACGCACAGGCAATCGCCAATCTGTTCTTCGCCGTGGCCTTCGTGAATATGGCCAAAGATATGGAGTTTCAGGGACAGTCTGGCGATCCGCTCGGCCAGGGCCTCACAGCCAGGGCGCACGATGCCAGAAGGAGACTCGATTCGGTCGAGAATACCCGCGGGAGGTCCGTGGGTGATGAGGACATCGGTGTCTCCGGGGATGCGGGCCCAGCGCTCGGCAATGGCATCGCCCCGTTCCAGATTGAATGCCCAGTTGAAGAACACTGGCGTCCACGGGCTGCCCCAGAACTTCAGGCCGGCAAGCTCCAACGGGCTGTCCTGCAAATAATGAGCGTTACGCACCAGTTCCCGGGCCTCTGCCGGTTCGTCCTGGAAACACCAGTCGTGGTTTCCGGCAATCAGTATCTTGTTGGTATGGGGCAGCTCCGAGAACCACTGGTCCAGATCCTCGAGTTCGTCCAGTGTGCCAACCCCGAGGGAATCGCCGGCGTGAATCAACAGGTCGCCGTCCGGAACCTGGATCTGGCGGTGCATGCTGTGGGTGTCGGAGATGCAGACAATTCTCATGGTGTTGGCGGTTCCGGTCAGTGACATTCGCACATTTTTGTTTTGTCTAAGATAGCATTTACCGCCCGTTCAGCCTTCATGCTTTTCGAGTAATGCCATGCGATTGATCCTCAGCCGAAAAGGATTTGATTCTTCTGCCGGTGGATGTCCCAGCCCGGTCCTGCCGGATGGCTCGCTGTGCGTTTTGCCTATTCCTGATACCCGGTCCCGAATCCGCTATGACGATGTGGTTTTCGACAAACGCAGGCTCGGCAAGATTGCCCGGGATCTCACCGGTGGCCGAATCCGGGGTAGTCACGGTGCCCACCTGGATCCGGATCTGATAGCGGGTGCCTACCCCCGTGGAGAAGGCTGGCGACCTCTGCTGGGTCAGACTGGCTCAGCCCAGGGACACCTTCGCAATCAGGGCGTTGAGCCGGGAGATCTGTTTCTGTTCTTCGGCGTTTTTCGCCACGCCGAAATGCATAACCGGCGCTGGCGGTTTGTACCCGGATCCCGTCCGTTCCATGCCCTTTGGGGTTGGCTCCATATTGACCAGGTTCATACTGTTGACGAACTGGGTCCGGATGCCCTGCCATGGGCCCAGTATCATCCGCACCTCCACGGCGAGCCGGATCCAGGCAATACGCTCTACACGTCCTCACTGTCGTTTCCATTGGCAGGCGGCGCAGAGGTTTGGTCCGGCAGTGGCGTGTTTCCGAAGCTTCGCGAGGACCTGGTCCTGACCGCCCCGCAGAGCCGCCTGCCCACGCGGTGGCGCCTGCCCGCCGGGTTTTATCCCGGCGATAAACGGCCTCCCCTGAGCTATCACACCAGGCCGGACAGGTGGTGCCTGGAACCGCCCTGGTGCTATCTGTCTTGTGCTGCCAGGGGGCAGGAATTCGTGCTCGATCTCGACGCTTATCCCGAGTTGACGGACTGGCTTACGGGATTGCTCAGAACTGGCCGTGGCGGCCAGCACCCTCTTTGAATTTCCTGGCCCCGGCAATGGCCTCCTCAAAGACCACCGGATAGCCTCCGGCGCCTTCGGCTTCGAGGGCTTCCGGAGTCTCCAGGTCCCATTGGTGTATAGCGGATGCACGGTCTGCCCTGAGGCACTGTTGGGGGAATCCGGCCAAGGTCATCGCAAGTTCCTGCGCGGCTTGCAGTGCAGAGCCGTCCGCCACTACCCGGTTTGCCAGGCCCATCTCCAACGCTTCCTCTGCCGCGACGGGGCGCCCGGTGAGAATCATATCCATGGCCCGGCCGTGGCCCACGATTCGGGGCAACCGCACGGTTCCGCCATCAATCAGGGGCACGCCCCAGCGCCGGCAGAAAACGCCGAACACCGCGGACGCTTCCACTACCCGCAAGTCGCACATGAGCGCCAGTTCCAGGCCACCCGCCACCGCGTAGCCGGAAACCGCAGCAATCACCGGCTTGGATAAGTGCATTCGGGTGGGCCCCATTGGGCCATGACCTGTGCCGTGAGGATCAATCCGGTTTCGCCGCTGTTCATCACCGATCGCTTCCAGATCGGCGCCGGCGCAGAAATTGCCTCCGGCGCCACAGAGTATCGCCACCTTCAGGGCATCGTTCTCCTCAAATTCGGTGAATGCCCTGCGCAGAGCGTCGGCGGTTGGTCCGTCCACGGCATTGCGCCTGGCTGGCCGGTTTAGGGTGATGGTGAAAATGCCATCGTTGGCGCTGGTCAGAACTGCGTCATTGCTCATTGCTTTATCCTGCTCATTGATCTGTCCGGGTGATATTCACCTAAGATAGTAGAAGAGCGAATCTCAGGGAGAAGGGAATGTATCGGTACAGTCTGGGAAACCGGCGCTGGCAGTTTGCAACGCTGGCCGAGTTAATGGCGAAGGCAACCCCCGCGCGCTCTGGTGACCGGCTGGCCGGCGTCATCGCCCATACCGCCGAGGAAAGGGTGGTGGCCCAGATGGCTCTGGCCGAGTTGCCCCTGAAGACCTTTCTGACTGAAGCCCTCGTCCCTTACGAGCAGGATGAGGTTACCCGGTTGATTCTCGACGATCACGATGTCGGGGCCTTTGAGCCGGTTTCCCACCTGACCGTGGGCGACTTCCGGAACTGGTTGCTGAGCGATCTGGCCACGCCTGAGATCCTGGTACGCATCCGCGCCGGGATAACTCCGGAGATGGCGGCGGCTGTGTGCAAGATCATGCGCAACCAGGACCTGATCCTGGTCGCGCAGAAATGCCAGGTGCAAACCGCTTTCCGAAGCACCGTCGGCCTGCCGGGGCGGATGTCGACGCGGCTCCAGCCCAATCATCCCACGGATGATATAACAGGCATTGCCGCCAGCATTCTGGACGGATTGCTTTATGGCAGCGGCGATGCGGTGATCGGAATCAATCCTGCCACGGACAACGTGGCCCAGAGTGTCCGGCTGCTGCAGTTGATGGATGAGGTGATCCGCAAGTACGAGATTCCCACCCAGTCCTGCGTACTGACCCATGTAACCAATACCCTGGAAGCCATCGAGAACAGGGCTCCGGTAGATCTGGTGTTCCAGTCCATTGGCGGCACCGAAGCCACGAACAGGAGTTTCGGGTTTGATCTGGCCACTCTGGCCGAGGCCCGGGACGCAGCGCTGTCTCTCAACCGCGGCACGGTGGGTAAGAACGTGATGTATTTCGAAACCGGCCAGGGTAGCTCGCTGTCGGCCGATGCCCATCACGGTGTCGATCAGCAAACCTGCGAGGCCAGGGCGTACGCCGTGGCCCGCAAATTCGAGCCGCTTCTGGTGAATACCGTGGTCGGGTTTATCGGGCCGGAATACCTGTATGACGGCAAGGAGATCACGCGGGCCGGGCTGGAGGACCATTTCTGTGGCAAGTTGCTGGGCCTGCCAATGGGGTGTGATATCTGCTACACCAATCATGCCGAGGCCGATCAGAACGACATGGACAACCTGCTGACTTTATTGGGCGTGGCCGGCTGTAACTTCATCATGGGTATACCCGGCTCCGACGACATCATGCTGAACTATCAGACCACCTCGTTTCACGATGCCCTTTACGTTCGCCGGGTGCTCGACAAACGGCCGGCGCCGGAATTCGAACAGTGGCTCACCCGCATGCAGATTTTCCAGGATGGCGCGGGCAAGGTGCCCGCAGACGGGTTACCAGAAGCCTTCCGGAAAAGCCTGGCCAGTTTGCCCGGAGGGGTCGGATCATGACTGACCATAAGCCATCAGTAATCGCCAACCCCTGGCGCCGGCTCTCAGCCTGGACCGATGCACGGATTGGTCTTGGCCGGGCCGGTATCAGCCTGCCCACGCATGAGATGCTGGCGTTTCAGCTCGCCCATGCCCAGGCAAGGGATGCGGTCCATCTGCCACTGGATACCTCAGCGTTGATGAAGGACCTGGCCGAACTGACCGAGCGGAGAAAAGCGTTATTGCCCCATGAGCCGGTTCATCTGCAAAGTCAGGCCAGCGACCGGATAACCTACCTGCAACGCCCGGATCTCGGGCGCAGGCTCAGCCAGAAATCCTGTGAGGCGCTGGACCGCCAGGGCCACACCGGTGATTCACCGGTCGACCTGGCTCTCGTGGTCGCAGACGGCTTGTCCTCCTATGGCGTACAGGAAAACGCCGTGGGGTTTCTCGAGGCGCTGCTGGCGAATCTTGAGGCCGATGATCAGACCTGGGAACTGGCGCCCCTGATCGTTGTCTCTCAGGGACGGGTTGCGATTGGTGATGATGTCGGTAACCGGCTTAACGCCCGATGTGTTGTGGTGCTGATTGGTGAGCGCCCCGGCCTGAGTTCTCCAGACAGCCTCGGGCTTTACCTGACCTGGGCGCCGGAGCCCGGACTGACTGACGCCAGCCGAAACTGCATATCCAATATCCGCCCGGCGGGGTTGTCGTTCGAAGAGGCGAGCCGGCGGCTCGGGTATTTGCTCAGGGAGGCTCGCCGTCAGGAGGTTTCCGGCGTACCTCTCAAGGATCGCTCGGAAGAGACGGTTATTGATCAGGGTATTGGCAACTTCCTGTTACGCTAGATGAAGCCGTTGAACCATTCAGGGTAGGAGAATTCTCTTGCAGCAAGCCGAGTACTATGAAAACGACACCACACTCGCCCAATACCTGGAATTTCACTTTGGCGAGCGGTGGCACGGAGAGGCCAACTTCCCCAAGGCGCTGGCGGATGCTGCCATGCATGCGATGGATGGCAGGCCCCTGGATCGTGCGCTGGATATTGGTTGTGCCGTGGGCCGCACCAGCCTTGAGTTGGCCCGCCATTTCCGGCACGTGGACGGCATTGATTTTTCCAGGGCGTTCGTCAACAAATGCCAGGAAGTCGCTCGCGACAGAAGGGTGCGTTATGCGCGCCCGGAGGAGGGGGAGCTGGTAACCTTTCAGGACCAGTCTCTTGCGTCCCTCGGGCTGGAGGAGGCCGCTGAGCGCGTGTCTTTTCATCAGGGCGACGCCTGCGATCTGCCATCGCAGTTCACCGGGTATGATCTGGTACTCGCAGGCAACCTGATCGACCGGTTGTACCAGCCATCTCTGTTTCTGGAGACCATTCATGAGCGGATTAACGAACTCGGGCTTCTGGTGATTGCCTCACCCTATACCTGGCTGGAAGAGTACACGCCGAAGGAACACTGGGTTGGCGGGTTCAAGAAGAACGGAGAAGATTTCTCGACATTCGACGGCCTCAAGGAGATGTTGGCGCCCCATTTCCGGCTGTTGTTCGAACCCTGGAGCCTGCCGTTTGTCATCAGGGAAACGAGAAACAAGTTCCAGCACAGCTTCTCCGAGCTGACCGTCTGGGAGAAAGTAAGCCAGTAAGGATGCGGGAATTTTGAGGATGGCCTGAAGGCTGTCATCAAACTGTCACCGGGAAAGCATAGCCTGAAAACTCATCAGGACGACATGCATTGTGTTGTGCATCGTGTGAATGCTTTAACCGGGGACTTCCCCGGTTTTTTTATGCCTGGATTAAGGGATCTGACAGGATGAGGACCATTGCGTTTTACAGTCTGAAGGGCGGTGTTGGCAAAACCGCCGCCGCCGTGAATATCGCCTATCTGGCCAGCCAGGCCGGCTATCCCACACTGCTCTGGGATCTTGACCCCCAGGGCGCCTCCAGCTGGTATCTGGCGGGGGCTGATGAGGTGAAAGGGCACAAGCTCTCGCACTTGCTCAAAGGCAAGACGCCCATCGCCGACTTTATCCATCAGAGTGAATACGAAAACCTCGACTTCATCCCGTCTCACACCAGTTTCCGCAACCTGGATGTAAAGCTGGATCAGGAGGATGGCAGCAACCTGATCAAACAGTGGCTGGCGCCGCTGTCTGAAGAAACCAGTCTCGTGGTACTGGATTGCCCGCCGTCGCTGTCCCGGCTTTCCGAGCAGGTGCTGAAGGCGGCCGACGAGGTGTTCGTGCCGGTGATTCCCACCTGGCTGTCACTTAACAGCTGGAAACAGCTGCAGGAATTCGCCAGGGACAAGAAGCTGAAGCCATCGAAGCTGCACCCGTTCTATTCCATGGCCGACCGCCGGAAGGGCCTGCACCGGGAACTGATCAATGCCCAGGATGAGATTCTGCCCAAGGGCCTGAAAACGATCATCCCGAACGCCAGTGTGGTGGAAAAGATGGGTGAGGAGGGCACGCCGGTGGAACTGCTGGCGCCCGGCTCGGTGGCCGCCGACGCCTACCGCCGGTTGTGGAAGGAGATCAATCGCCTGCTCTGAGGCCCTCATCGCATGCGCTCAGGATCGGGCGAGCTTGTCCCTCCGCAGGGAGCGCTCCAGTCGGCGGTGGCTCTCACTGCGTTCTGAGAGTACTTGCTGAACGTACTGGATGTGCTTGCCGGCCAGTTCCCGGGCTTCCTCGGCCCTGCCTTCAGAGATGGCTTCGTACAGCATCCTGTGCTGTTCCACCAGACCCTGCCGGGTCTCCGCCTCTCTTCGATACATGCCACCGATGTTGGTAACCACGTTGCTTTTCAGCATGTTGAACAGGTTTCGAATGGTGTGCAGGAGAATCACGTTATGGCTCGCCTCGGCAATCGCCAGGTGGAACCGGGCATCGGCTGCCCCTTCGGCTTCCAGGTCCCGGTTCCTGTCGCTGCCATAGCAGGCTTGCAGTGCCTCGTAAGCGGTTTTCAGGTGAGCCCTGTCGACCTCTGTCGCTCGCAAGGCTGCGTAATAGGCGCAGTCCGCCTCCAGTGTGCGGCGAAATTCCAGTAGATCCCGTTGTGCGTCTGGCCGGTTTTCAAGCAGAGGAATCAGCGGATCGCTGAAACTGCCGCCGAGGGACTCAGTGACATAGTTTCCTCCGCCCTGGCGGCTGATCAGCAGGCCTTTGGCGGTCAGCCGCTGAATGGCCTCCCGCAGGGAAGGGCGGGACACGCCGAACTGCTCCGACAATACCCGTTCCGGGGGCAGCCGCTCGCCCGGTTGCAGGGTGCCTTCCAGAATCATCGTTTCCAGCTGTTCCACGATGGTGTCCGCGAGTCTGCGTGGGGCGATCTGTCCGACGTCCATAAGAACGAATTTCCTGTCCAAGAATTTATTGGTAATACCAATACCACAGGGCGCGATTCAGGCCAAGTCCCGGTGTATCTGCGATGGTTAGACTGAAGTCTGCTGCGGAAAACTTTGACATCAGCAAGCGGTCTCGAATACCTTGGTTATTATTGTATGTCAATTGGTATTACCAATTTTCAGTTTGTCTGTCTGAGACTGTCTTGAGGCGCAATCAATGAGTCAGCTGTTTTACGATGCCGCTCCCAATGCCACCCGGGTATCGCCCGAGCGGGAAGCCGACCGGCATTACCCGGAGAAGCCGGAAGCGGTCACTCTGTTCGGTACCTGCGTGGTGGATCTGTTCTTTCCTGAGGCCGGGCTGGATACCATTCGCCTGCTGGAGCGGGAAGGTGTTCGCGTGCATTTCCCCCAGGAGCAGAGCTGTTGCGGGCAGCCCGCCTGGACTTCCGGATATCGGGATGAGGCCAAGGCAGTGGCCCGCGCCCAGCTGGATATCCTCGATCGATCGGGTCTGCCGGTCGTGGTGCCGTCCGGCTCCTGTGCCGGGATGTTCCGGCACCATTACCCGGCGTTGTTTGCCGATGAGCCGGACACGCTCAAGCGGGTAGAAGCGCTCGCCGAGCGCACCTTCGAGCTGACCGAGTTCCTGCTGAAAGTCTGCCGGGTGCAGCTGGCGGACCGGGGCGCGCCCAGCAAGATTGCACTGCACACCTCCTGTTCGGCCCGCCGGGAAATGAACACCCACCTGCACGCCCGCGAGCTCTTGCAGCAGCTTGAAGGTGTCGAACGTATCGATCACGACCATGAAAGCGAATGCTGTGGGTTTGGCGGCACCTTCTCGGTGCGAATGCCGGAAGTTTCAGGGGCCATGGTTAAAGACAAGACCCGTTCGCTGATCGACTCCGGCGCGGTTGAAATGGTGACCGCCGACGGCGGCTGCCTGATGAACATCAACGGGTCGCTGGAGAAACAGAAAGAGAGCTTCCGGGGGCGGCACCTGGCCAGTTTCCTCTGGGAGCGCACCAACGGCGACAACGCAGGGGAGGTGGCATGAGTCAGCGTATTCCGGTTACCGAGCTGACCCCGGACTTCCGGGGCCGCGCCGAAGAGGCCCTTGCGGACGGTCAGCTGCGCAACAATTTCCGTGTGGCCATGGACTCGCTGATGACCAAGCGGGCCAACGCCTTTCCAGATGCCGACGAGCGTGAAGGCCTGAGGGAACTGGGTAACCGGATCAAGGCCGGTGCCCTTTCCCGTCTGCCGGATTTGCTGGAGCAGCTTGAACAGAAGCTCACTGAAAACGGTGTCAAGGTCCACTGGGCGGAGACCGTCGAGGAAGCCAACAGCCTGGTGCATGGCATCATCGAAGCCCGCAAGGGCAGCCAGGTGGTGAAAGGCAAGTCCATGGTCAGCGAAGAAATGGAGATGAACGACTACCTGGCGGAGCGGGGCGTCGAATGCCTGGAATCCGACATGGGGGAATACATTGTTCAGCTCGACAACGAAAAGCCCTCCCACATCATCATGCCGGCGATCCACAAGAACGCGCGGCAGGTGTCCAAGCTGTTCCACGACAAACTGGGCGAGCCGGAGACCGAAGACGTTAACCAGCTGATCCAGATTGGTCGCCGGACCCTGCGCCGGAAATTCATGGAAGCGGATGTGGGTGTGTCCGGAGTGAACTTCGCCATCGCCGAAACCGGCACCTTGCTGCTGGTGGAAAACGAAGGCAACGGGCGCATGAGCACGACGGCGCCGCCCGTGCACATTGCGGTAACAGGCATTGAAAAAGTGGTTCCGAACCTGAGGGACGTGGTGCCCCTGGTGTCCCTGCTGACGCGCTCGGCCCTCGGCCAGCCGATTACCACCTACGTGAACCTGATCTCCGGCCCCCGCAAGCCCGACGAGCTGGATGGTCCGGAAGAGGTGCACCTGGTGCTGCTGGATAACGGCCGCACCGGCGCTTTTGCCGATGCCCAGATGCGCCAGACCCTGAACTGCATCCGCTGCGGCGCCTGCATGAACCACTGCCCGGTGTATACCCGGGTGGGCGGCCACACCTACGGTGAGGTCTACCCAGGCCCGATTGGCAAGATCATCACACCTCACATGGCCGGCCTGGACAAGGTGCCGGACCACCCCAGTGCGTCTTCGCTGTGCGGAGCCTGCGGCGAAGTCTGCCCGGTCAAGATTCCCATTCCTGAACTTCTGCAGCGCCTACGTCAGGAGAACGTGAAAAACCCGGAGCAACCGCAGCAGGTGAAAGGTGGCGGCGCCAAATATTCCCGGACGGAACGGTGGATCTGGCGTGGTTGGCAGATGCTGAATACCCGGCCGGCGCTGTATCGCAGTTTTCTCTGGGCCGCGACCCGATTCCGGGCGCTGGCCCCGAAAAAAGCCGGCCCCTGGACCGAGAATCACAGTGCGCCGGTGCCCGCCCGCCGCTCCCTGCATGATCTGGCGGCCCGGCACCTTGACCAGAACGGAGGTCGGCCATCATGAGCGCCCGCGCGAACATCCTTGGCAAATTGAGAAACAGCCTCGCCGGCACGACGCCCCGCCCCGACGAGTTTGATGAGCGGCTGGTTACAGCCCCCTGGCGGTACGCGCCGGAAGACCGGATCGAACGGTTGCGTAGCCTGATGGAAGCGGTCCACACTGAAGTGCATCCGTGCCGGTCTGACAACTGGCCGGAATTGGTGGCCGAACTTCTGAACAAACGCAACCTCACCAACCTGTTGTGCGCCCCGTCGAAAGAACATGGCCGGGCGCTGCAGGCTTACTTCGAGGCCACGGAGCAGAAGGTCGAGTTATTGGCCTACGATCAGCCGGTGGAAGCCTGGAAAGAAGAGCTGTTCTGGAGCGTGGAGGCCAGCCTGACCGGCACCCTTGGCGGTATTGCCGCCACCGGCACGCTCGTGCTCTGGCCGGATTGCCATGAACCGCGGCTGATGAGCCTGGTGCCGCCGGTACATATTGCCCTGCTCAAGGCCAGCGAGATTCACGACAATCTGTATGACATGATGGTGGCTCAGGACTGGGCGGCCGGGCTGCCCACAAATGTTCTGCTGGTGTCTGGCCCGTCCAAGACCGCGGACATCGAACAGGTGCTGGCCTATGGCGCCCACGGCCCCCGTGAGCTCATTGTGCTGGTTCTGGAGGATGCATGACTTTTACCCCGGAAGTGTTGGCCAATATCCGGCAACGGATTCCCGAAAACCGGGTCTTTAACGATCCGATGTCCACCCTTGCGTTCGGAACCGACGCCAGTTTCTACCGCCTGATCCCAAAGGTGGTGGTGCGGGTTCAGGATGAAGCAGAGGTTGTCGATCTGCTGGCCATCGCCCGCCGCCACAAGGTGCCGGTGACCTTCCGGGCCGCCGGTACCAGCCTTTCCGGACAGGCGATCAGTGATTCGATCCTGATCGTTCTGGGCGATCAGTGGAACGGCCACGACATCCGGGAAGAAGGCCGCCAGATTCGTCTGCAACCGGGTGTGATCGGCGCTCAGGCGAATGCCTGGTTAGCACCCAAGGGCTTCAAGATCGGACCGGATCCGGCGTCCATCAACGCCTGCAAGATTGGCGGCATTGTTGCGAACAATGCCAGCGGTATGTGCTGTGGTACGGCCCAGAACAGCTACCATACGCTGGCCGGAATGCGGCTGGTGCTGGCCGACGGGGCAGTGCTGGATACCGAGGATCCGGCAAGCGTTTCGGCGTTTCGCGACAGCCACGGTGATCTGTTGGCGGCCCTGAAAAAACTGGCCATCAATACCCGGGAGAATCCCGAGCTGGCGGAGCGTATTCGTCATAAATACCGCCTGAAAAACACCACCGGCCTGTCCCTGAACGCCCTGGTGGATTTTACCTGCCCACTCGACATCCTGACGCACCTGATGGTGGGCTCCGAAGGCACGCTGGGTTTCGTCAGCGCGGTAACCTACAACACCGTTCCCGAATATCCTGACAAAGCCACGGCCCTGTTGGTGTTCCGGGATGCGGAGAGCTGCTGCCGGGCAGCGTCGGCGCTGCGCTCACAACCGGTGGCGGCGGTGGAACTGCTGGATCGACGCAGCCTTCGTTCGGTGCAGTACAAGCCGGGCCTGCCGGACTGGATTCATGATCTGTCGGAAAGCGCCTGCGCGCTGCTTGTGGAGACCCGGGCGTCATCTTCGGAGATTCTGGATGAACAACTTACCCGAATCAGGCAGGCCCTCGCTGAGTTTCCGCTGGAGCAGCAGGTGGACTTTACCCGCGACGCCAAAGTGTCCGACCAGCTCTGGGCCATTCGCAAGGGCACATTCCCCGCCGTAGGCGCGGTGCGTCCGAACGGTACGACCGTAATCATTGAGGATGTGACCTTTCCTATCGATCAGCTTTCCGAGGGAGTCACCCGTCTTCAGGCGCTGTTCGTCAAGCATGGCTATGACGACGCGATCATCTTTGGCCATGCCCTTGAAGGAAATCTGCACTTCGTGTTCCCCCAGGGCTTCGATGACCCAGCGGAAGTCGCTCGCTACGAAGCCTTTATGCAGGATGTGGCACAACTCGTCGCCGTGGAATTCGGCGGTTCTCTGAAAGCGGAACATGGCACCGGTCGCAACATGGCGCCCTTCGTGGAACTGGAATGGGGGCATGATGCCTGGCAGTTGATGTGGCAGATCAAGCGGCTACTGGACCCGGAGAACCTGCTCAACCCGGACGTGGTGCTCTCGGAAGATCCGCAGATCCACCTCAAGAATCTAAAGCCTCTGCCGGAGGCGGATCCGCTGGTGGACAAGTGCATCGAATGTGGCTTCTGTGAGCCGGTGTGTCCGTCTGAAGGGCTGACCCTGTCGCCTCGTCAGCGCATCGTGATCTGGCGGGACATCCAGGCCCGCCGCCGTGTCGGTGAAGATACTGCCGAGCTGGAAAAAGCGTATCAGTACCATGGCCTGGATACCTGTGCCGCGACCGGTCTCTGCGCCCAGCGATGCCCGGTGGGTATCAATACCGGCGATCTGGTGCGCAAGCTGCGCAGTGAAAAGGCCACCGGTCAATCCATGGCCAATCAGTTGGCAAAGCATTTTGCCGGCGCCTTGAAAGCCACCCGTTTTGTGCTGGCCAGCGCATCAATGGCCGAAAGACTGCTGGGTGCGCCACTGCTGACCCGGCTCAGTGGCGGCGTTCGCAAGGTGTCTGGTGGTCGGGTAGCCCAGTGGGATCCGAGTCTGCCCCAGCCGGTGCGGTTTGTTTCACCGAAAGCGCCGGAACCGTCCGATGGCCGGCCCCGGGTGGTGTATCTGGCGGCCTGTGTGTCCCGGACCATGGGCCCGGCGCGGGGCGATAAGGCGCAGGAGCCGCTGATCGATGTCACTCGACGGCTGCTGGAGAAGGGCGGCTACCAGGTGGTGTATCCGGAGGCCCTGGACAGCCTGTGTTGTGGCCAGCCATTTGCCTCCAAGGGCTATCCGAACCAGGCGGCGACCAAGAAAGATGAGCTGATTTCGGCGCTGTTGCGGGCCAGCCGGAATGGCGTTGATCCGATCTACTGCGACACCAGCCCCTGTACACTGCAGATCCGCGAAGCCGCCGAAGAAGCCGGCCTGACGCTGTTTGATCCTGTCCGGTTCATTCGGGATCATCTATACGAGCGTCTGGACTTCGAGCCGGAGCAGACCCCGCTGGCGGTGCACGTCACCTGCAGCACCCAGCACCTTGGGGAGTCGCAGGGACTGATCGATATCGCCCGGCGGTGCAGCACCCAGGTGGTGGTGCCCGAGGGTATCCACTGCTGTGGCTTTGCCGGCGACAAGGGCTTCAATGTGCCCGAGCTGAATGCCCATTCTCTGAAGACACTGGCAGAGCAGACGGCCGGCTGCGAGGAAGGAATATCCACCAGCCGAACCTGCGAAATCGGGCTCAGCCGGCACAGCGGTATCGACTATCACGGCCTCGTGTATCTGGTTGACCGGGTCACGAGGCCGCGAGCAACTGCCTAGCGGTTATTTCATCTCGAAGCCGCATTTGCGCAGGAAGTCGCGCATGTGCGGTCGCAGTTTCGAGGTGAACAGCGGCTTGAGCTGCTCAGACCAGGTAGTGTCCTTGTTGCCACCGGTGCGTTCCCGATAGTACTCGTTCATGGTGCGATCGAACCCGGCGACCAGCTCCTCGTCCCGTGCATCGGAATAGTAATCTTCCCTGAGAATCGCCTCCACCGGCAGACGTGGCTTAACCTCCGGGTTCTGGTCCGGGTAGCCCAGGCACATACCGAACACCGGATAGACATGTTCGGGAAGCCGGAGAATTTCGCTAATGTCCGCGGGGTTGTTGCGTATGCCCCCGATATAGCACAGACCCAGCCCCTCTGATTCCGCGGCGATGGCCACGTTCTGGGCCATCAGGCTTGTGTCGATGGTGGCAACCAGAAGCTGCTCAGTCATCCCCCGCACCACGTCTGCCCCGGCCCGTCCGGCGGCATCGGTAGAGCGCCGCATGTCGGCACAGAACACCAGAAAGTCCGAGCAATCGGCGATGTAGTCCTGTCCGCCCGCGAGTTCGGCGATTTTCCGGCGGTTCTCCGGATCAATCACGTGAATGATTGAATACGCCTGCACGTGGTTCGAGGTGGCGGCGCACTGGCCGGCGCGGATCAGCTCCCGGAGCAGGTCCTCGGGAATTTTCTTGCCGGTAAATTTGCGTATCGAACGATGGGATTTCAGAAGTTCTATGGTCGGATTCATGGGGTCTCGCAGTGAGTGCATGGATGTCGAGTCAATCTGTGACAATTATCATACCAAACGCTACATGGCACGTGCGCAGGCCTGGGCGGGAAGCTGATACCCTGACGAATCCCATTGTATAGCCTGGAACGCTGTGCCTTTATGGATCTGAACATGCACCTGCCAACGCTGCTGGTCACTTCGATCATGATTAACCTCCTGATCGGCGGCATGCTCTGGGCAATCTACCATCTTCGCCACCGTGAACGTTGTTTCCTGCTCTGGGCGCTGGCCTGTCTCACTTTTGTGGCGGGCACGGCGTTAGCGGTAGTTAATGAGGTAACCGAAGCGCCCGCGCTCATGCAGTTTACGGTTCATCTGGCGCTTGGCGGGTCTCCCTTGTTGCTCCTCGCAGGGATACATGCCCTGATGCAGTTGCCCATGGCAGGCACCCGAGGTGCCTCCCGGTTTTTGTACGGAGCGTCTCTAGTCTATCTGTTCGGTTTGGTTGTGAGCACAGGGTGGGATCCGGTGGCTGCCAGATTCCTCACGGCACTTTTCTCCGCACTGGTCTTTAGCCTGGCGATCTATCGTCTGGCTTCCATTGAACGCAAACCGCGGCTGCCGCTGCGGATCCTGCAAACGCTGTTCGGCATCCACGGTACCCTCATGATGGCCCAGGTACTGGTGATTGCAGTCTCCGTGACAGGAAGTGCCCCGCTGGATCTGCACGGGCTGCTGAAACTGATTCTGGTGAACCACCTGTTGCTGGTGAGTGCGACGGCCATGGCGCTTCCGTTGCTGGCATTTACCCGTGCCGAACAGGCCCTGGTCGCGCTGGCAGAGCGAGACGGCCTTACTCAACTGTTCAATCGACGGGCCTTTTACCGGGAGGGTAATCTGGCGTTTGAAAAGGCGCGGGAAGACGGCTCACTGATCACCGTTCTCATGATCGACCTCGATCACTTCAAGCAGATCAACGACCGCTGGGGGCACGCCACTGGCGACGAGGTACTGAGAATTGTGGCGAACCTGATGAAAGCGGAACTCCGGGATGATGACATCATTGGCCGTGTTGGCGGGGAAGAATTTGCGGCCGTGCTTCGTAATAACAACCGCGAGGCGATTGAAGCTGTAACCGGGCGGCTGTTACAGCGCATTGTTGAGGCCGGTCGCGGGGTTGACGGTGTTCCGGTTCATCTGTCGGCAAGCATCGGAGGCGCCTCTCTTGCTCTCGAACATGCTGCCTTCTCAGACGTGATGGCTTCCGCGGACAGGGCGCTTTATCAGGCCAAGCACAATGGCCGCAACCGGGCCGAATTCGTAACGGCGTCAGCAGCCGCGAAACCCTGACGGCCGTTTGGCCAGAAACGCCGACACGCCCTCGGCAAAATCCTCGGTTCGGGTCATTTCAAGGAAGGCCACGCGCTCTGCCTCCAGATGGGCGGCCAACCGGTCACCGTTGGCACGATCGATCAGTTGGCGAAAGGCACCGAAGGCCCGAGTCGGTCCCTTGGCGACTTTTTCGATCATCCGGTTCACCCGGCTCTCGAATTCGCTGGCCGGGACGACCTCGTTGACCATTCCCCAGTCTTTTGCTTCGCCGGCATTCAAGGTCCGTCCCAGCAACATCAGCTCCGCCGCGCGACCAGCGCCCAACTTGTGGGCCAGGGCCCAGCTGCCGCCGCAATCCGGAACCGCGCCAATACCGTTGTAGGCGACCAGAAATTTCGCGTCTTCCTCGGCGATCACCAGATCGGCCATCAGCGTGAGACTGAGCCCTGCGCCGGCGGCGACGCCCCTGACCGCAGCGATAACCGGTGCGTCCATGCTGCGAAGAAGCAGGATGGCGGGATTGACGGCATCCAGGATCGCGCCTATCGCTTTGCCTGCCTGCTCTGACGTTCCGGCCATGCTGGACACGTCTCCGCCGGCCATGAACGCTCGCCCTGCGCCTGCCAGGACAATGCAGCGAACGCCGGAAAGGCTATTAATATGCTCGACTGCCGCAAGAAAGGCCTCTGCGAGGGGTACATTGATGGCGTTCAGGGCTTCGGGGCGATTAAAGGTCAACCTGGCTACCCCTGTTCCGGCATCAAAAGCGGTGGTTACCAGCGTGTCTGTCATGATGAATCGCCCTCCCTGTTCGGCAGGTCTGAAGATCAGAAACCTGCGTAATGATGATGGTTGTCGTTCGGGTATCAGGATAGAGCGGTTTGCCTAATGTTGCCTGAATGGACTACTTTAAATCTGGATCGGGGTTAACCCCGACGACAAGAAAAAACAAAAATTACAATCATCTTCGGGCGTGAGATGGGTATCGGCAGGGCGTGTTCACGTGCCTGACTACCCGGCGCCAGGGGTGCCGGGAGGTATAGTGAGCATCCTTGAGATCAGTAACCTGTCTCTGTCGTTTGGTGGTGTGAAGGCGCTGCAGGACGTGAGCTTTCGGGTGCCTGAAAACACGGTAACCACCATTATCGGCCCGAACGGCGCCGGCAAAACATCGCTGTTCAACTGCATTTCCGGCTTCTACAAACCCCAGCAGGGCACCATCCGCTATCAGGGGCAGACGCTGCCGGGCAGTATCAAGCCGCCGAAACGGGCAGCATTGGGCCTTGCCCGAACCTTCCAGAACATTGCCCTGTTCCGGGGTATGACCGTCCTGGACAATATCAAGCTGGGCGCCCACGTGCACATGAAGAGCGGACTGCTCAGTGCGCTGGCCTATTTCGGCCCCGCCCGGCGTGAGGAAATGGCTGTCCGTAAGGATGTGGAAGAGCGCATCATCGATTTCCTCGAGATAGACCACATCCGTCGCCAGCCGGTTGCGAGCCTTTCCTACGGCCTCCAGAAGCGGGTCGAGCTTGCCCGGGCGCTGGCCATGCAGCCGAAAGTCTTGATGCTGGATGAGCCGGTGGCGGGTATGAATCGGGAGGAAAAGGAAGACATGGCCCGCTTTATTCTCGATATTCGGGAAGAGTGGGGTGTCACCGTGCTGATGGTGGAGCACGACATGGGCATGGTCATGGATATTTCCGACCACATCGCGGTGCTCAACTTTGGTCAGGTCATCACCGAAGGCCTTCCTGCAGACGTCCAGAACAACCCCGAGGTTATCAAGGCTTACCTGGGCAACAGTGATATCGAGAGCCTTCGCAAAAAGCTCAATGCCGAGGGGGAGGCCGCCTGATGGATTGGTTGTTCTTCGGCGAAATCAGCCTGGCAGGCCTTGCCATGGGCGGCCTTTACGCCCTCATCGCCCTGGGCTTTGTGATCATCTATAAAGCGACGAGGGTGATCAATTTCGCCATCGGCGAGATCATGATGTTCGCGGCCTACCTGTTCCTGGCGTTTGCCGGTGGCATGGAAATGTCGCCCTGGATTGCACTTCCGCTGGCTGTCATCGGCGGCAGTATTCTCGGTGGCGTCATTGAAAAGACCATGATCCGGCCGATGCTGGGCGAGTCGCCGATTTCAGTGGTGATGGTGACCATTGGGATTGCGAGCATCCTGGTGGGTCTGGTGGAGTTCATCTGGACGGCGGATCCGCAGTTGCTACCCAATTTCCTGCCTCGCGAGCCGGTGTTTATTGGCGAGCTGTACCTGGCCCCGAAAATTGCCTACGGCTTTCTTATCGGGTCGGCCCTTCTTATTGTCTACCTGCTGTATTTCCGGTTCTCCCGGGGTGGCGTGGCCCTGCGAGCCACCGCCTCCGATCAGGCGGCAGCCTATTCCATGGGCATCAATGTGCGCCGGGTGTTCAACATGGCGTGGGTGTTTGGCTCTCTTGCGGCATCGCTGGCAGGTGTGCTGGTGGCGGCCACCGGGGGCCTCAGCCCGCAGTTCGGGATCATTGGCCTGAGTGTTCTCGTGGTGGTGATCGTAGGCGGCCTGGACAGTATTCTCGGCGCCCTGGTGGCCGGCGTGTTCATCGGCTGGCTGGAGACGGTAGCCGGTGCCTATCTGGGCGGTGAATACCGGATGCCGGCAACCTTCCTGGTGTTGGCGATAATCCTGGTGATCCGCCCCTACGGCCTGTTCGGCACCCACGAAATAGAGCGAGTTTAAGATGCGCATCGGTGACGCAAAACAGAGCTACGAGGCCGATGAGGCAATCTGGACCAGCCAGACCCAGAAATTGTGGCTGGGGTTCTTCCTGCTGATCTTGCTGGTATTCCCTTTTGTGGTGGACTCCTATCTTCTCTACCTGGGGTGCCTGGTCGGCATAGCGGTGATCAGTACTACCGGCCTTAACATCCTGACCGGTTTCACCGGACTGATTTCGCTGGGGCAGGCCGGGTTTATGGGTGTGGGCGCCTACACCGTTGCCTGGCTGTCGATTAACACCGCATTGCCGTTCCCGGTGACCCTGGTACTGGCCGGGCTCATGGCAGCCGCCGTCGGCATCCTCGTAGGCCTGCCCTCGCTTCGCGTCAAAGGTCTGTATCTGGCCATCGCGACTCTGGCGGCCAGCGTGTTCCTGCATTTCATCTTCGCCGAGTGGGAATCGGTAACCGGCGGGATGGGTGGCTTGAGCCTGGAACCGGCGCACCTGTTCGGTCTGACCTTCCAGAGCGATTTCATGATGTATTTCATCATTGTGCCCCTGGCGGTGCTGATGGTTCTGGCAGCCCGAAACGTATTCAGAACCCGGATTGGCCGGGCCTTTATCGCCATTCGTGACCGGGATATTTCCGCCGAGATCCTGGGCATTAACCTGCTGCGTTACAAGCTGATGTCGTTTGCGCTCAGCTCGTTCTATGCCGGGATCGCCGGCGGCCTGTTCGCCTATTTCTATCGCGTGGTCACGCCAGAGAGCTTTCCGCTTTCCATGTCCATTTTCTATCTGGCGGCCGTGATCGTCGGCGGTATGGGGAACTTGCTGGGTGGCATTCTTGGCGCTGCCTTCATGACCCTGGTGCCGGAAGCCCTGAAGCTGCTGACTGCCGCGCTGACGCCTTTCTATCCGAATGCGCCGGTGTTCATGTCGCCGATGCTGGAAATCATCTTTGGCGCCCTGATCGTGGGCTTTCTGATCTTCGAGCCCCACGGCCTGGCGGAGATCTGGCACCGAATCCGTCGCTTCTTCCGCCTGTGGCCGTTCAGGAATTAATTGTGTTTCAACGGGGTCGCTACCTGGGACCCATGCACCACCAACAACAAGAAGCAGCAAGGAGAAGAAACATGTTCAGAAACATCCTCGAAAAAGGTCGCCGGCTTGCCGGGCTTGGTAGCCTGGTCGCTGCACTGACCGTTGCTGCCCCGGCGATGGCTCAGGACAAAGAGCCCATCGTATTCGGTGGCTCCATACCGCTTTCCGGTGTCTTTGCCTTTGCCGGTATTCACCTCCATGCCGGTCTCACCGACTACACCGATTGGATCAACAGCCAGGGCGGCATCAATGGTCATCCCGTGGAATACGTCATGGAAGACACTGCCTATGAGGTGGACCGTTCGGTCGCGGCTTTCAAGAAGATCTCCGGCAGCAGCTCGCCGGCCACCTATTACGGCGACAGCACCGGTTTCATGAAGGCCATCGCCTCGGAGCTCAACAGCCAGGGCAACACGCTTATGAGCGGCGCGTCCTTCGCTACCGTGCTGACCGACAACGAAATCTATCCGTACCAGTTCATTCCGGGGCCGAACTACAGCCAGATGTTCGGCATCATCCTCGAGTACATCGCATCCCAGGGTGAAGGCGGCGATATGCCGAACGTGGCGTTTGTCTACAGCGATACCGAATTTGGCAAGGATCCGATCGAGAATGGCAAGGCCCGCGCTGCCGAGCTGGGCATCGAAGTGGTGGAAGAAATTGTCACCAAGCCCGGCAGTGTCGACGTCTCTGCCGAGGTGCTGAAACTGCGTCGGGTGCGCCCCGATTACGTGGTCTTCCACGGATATGTGCTGTCACCGATCAACGAATTCATGGTGCAGATGCGCCAGATGGGCCTGGATACCCAGTTCATGGGTACTTTCTGGTCCTCCGACAAGCTGATCATCGACAAGATGGGCGCGGATGCCGACGGCTACATGGGCGTCATGCCCTACAACTACTACGACAGTGAGGAAAGTGGCCCGATGCTGGATGCCCTGAGGGCCCAGGCCGAGAAGAGTGATCCGGAGGCCGGTTACCGTCCCACCGGGTATATCCAAGGCTGGTTCAACGCCATGGTCTGGACCGAAGTGATCAAGCGCACCCTGGATGCCGGCAAGGAGCTGAACGCGGACAACATGGCAGAGGCCCTGGCCTCCATAGAGGACTGGGACACCGGCGGTATCATCGGGATTCCGGTCACCGTGCGGGACATGTCTTTCCCGGTAGGCCGTATCTGGCGGGTGAACGCTGACAAAGGCCGCTATGAGCCGGTGTCGGACTGGATCCACCTCGACTGAGGGGCTGTATGGAAGCCTTACTGGAAATCGATAATATCGAGGTGGTCTACAACAAGTCAGTGCAGGTCCTTCGGGGCCTGTCACTGCGGGTGCCGAAGGGGGCCATTGTGGCGCTCCTCGGCTCCAACGGTGCTGGTAAATCCACCACCCTCAAAAGCGTCTCGGGGCTGCTGACCCTGGAAGACGGAGAGGTCACGGCCGGCGAAGTACGCTTCAGGGGTAAGGATGTAAAAGGCGTTCCGCCGGAGCGGCTTGTGCGCGACGGACTCTTTCATGTCATGGAAGGCCGCCGAGTGTTCGAGGACCTCACGGTTGAGGAGAACCTGATTGCCGCCACCTATGCGCTCAGTGGCAGTAAGCCGTCCCTGAGTGACAGCTATGAGCTGGTTTATAACTATTTCCCGAGACTGAAGGAGCGCCGCAAGCAGTTGGCCGGTTACCTCTCCGGCGGCGAGCAGCAGATGTTGGCCCTGGGTCGGGCGCTGATTGCACAGCCGGATCTGATCATGCTCGATGAGCCCTCCCTCGGTCTGGCGCCGCTGCTGGTGGAAGAGATCTTTACCATCGTGGCCAGAATCAACCGGGAACAGGGGACTGCCATTCTTCTGGTGGAACAGAATGCCGCGGTGTCACTGGCGATTGCATCTTACGGTTACATCATGGAAAACGGCAAGATCGTGATCGACGGCCCGGCAGACAAACTCACGGCGAATGAAGATGTTCAGGAATTCTATCTGGGTGTGGGTGGCAAGGAAGGTGAGGCCCGCAGTTATCGAGACATCAAGCACTACAAACGCCGTAAACGGTGGCTGTCATGACAACGCCTTCCATCCCTGATCTCACGCTGACACAGATGCTCCGGGCCCATGCCCGGGAGCGGCCGGACGCCCTGGCTTTGCGCCAGAAGGACTTCGGTATCTGGCAGGCCTATTCCTGGCAGGATTATTACCGGCGGGCCCGACACTTCGGGCTGGGGCTGCGTGCCATGGGGCTCGAACCGGGTGGCCACGTGGCCATTATCTCGGAAAACCGGGTGGAGTGGGTCATTGGCCAGATGGGCATCGGCCTGGTGCAGGGCATCTGTGTCGGGGTCTATCCCACCAGTCCCTGGAACGAGGTGGCCTATGTCCTGGAGCACAGCGACGCGGAATTTGTGATCTGCGAAGATCAGGAACAGACCGACAAGGTGCTGGAAGCCTGGCCAGATTTGCCCAAACTGAAGCACTGCATTGCCATTGATATGAAGGGCCTGCGCTATTATCCGGAGCCGCCGTCGGCATTCGAGGATATCGAGGCCAGGGGCCGGGAATTCGAAACGCAGCATCCCAACCTGGTGGATGAATTGCTGGACAGCCAGCAAATGGATGACACCGCCCTGATGATCTATACCTCCGGGTCCACCGGCCGACCCAAGGGGGCAATGATCAGCTGGCACAACCTGCACGCCGCGGCGCCGGGGCTGATTGAGCTGTTGCAGGCGGACGAACACGGCTCCAGCCTTTCCTATCTGCCGCTTTGCCACGTGGCAGAGCAGGCCTTTACCAACATTGCACCGGTCTATGTAGGCAGTACGGTCAGCTTCGGAGAGAGCCTGCGGACCATTCAGGAGGATTTGCGGGAGATTGCGCCGACCTTTTTCCTGGGGGTGCCGAGGATATGGGAGAAACTGCACTCGTCCATCTACATCAAGATTCAGGAGACCGGGCGTTTGCGGCAGGCGTTGTTCAACTGGGCGATCCGGGTCTGTTCGCCTATGGCCACGAAACCCCGCGCAGACTGGAACCTGAAGGAAAAATGCCTGTATGGCATCAGCTACTGGCTGGTGTTGCGCGCCTTGCAGAATTTTATCGGCCTGCGCCGATGCAGCATTGCGCTCACCGGGGCAGCCCCTATATCAACCGGCATACTGGAGTTCTTCCGGACCATCGGCATTCCCCTGGTTGAAGTATATGGCCAGACGGAAAGCACCGGCGTTGCCACAGCGCAACCCGTTGATGACGTGCGCCTGGGAACGGTGGGTGTGGCTGTGTCCGGGGTGGAGGTAACGCTTGGCGAGCACAACGAGATCATCATGCGCGGTGGCAGCATGTTCAAGGGGTATTACAAGAACGACGAGGCCACGGCTTCAACTTTGAAGGATGGCTGGCTGCACACCGGCGACGTGGGTGAATGGTGGGATGGCCAGCTAAAGATCGTCGACCGTCTGAAAGACATCATGATCACCGCCGGCGGCAAGAATCTTTCACCAACGGAGATCGAAAACACCATCAAGGCCAGTCCCTACATCAAGGAATGCATTGTGATCGGTGAGGCCAGAAAATACGTGTCTGCGCTGATCCAGATTGATTTCGATACGGTAGCCAAGTGGGCAGAGCAGGAGCGTATTGCCTACACCACCTTCCGGAGCCTGACCGAGCAGCCGCAGGTGAATGAACTCATCCAGGCAGAAGTGAACAAGGGCAACGACCAGCTACCACAGGTGGCGCAGATCAAACGCTTCCACTTGCTGACCAAGGAACTGGACCACGACGATGACGAGGTAACGGCGACCATGAAAGTCCGCCGGAGCAATATCTACGAGAAATATACCGAGGTGATCGAGTCGCTTTACGCCTGACAGCGAGGCGCCTAGAAACGGGCGCCTTCTTCAACCCGGATTCGTTCCATGTACTGGGTCAGGGCGGCGTTAATCAGTGCCAGAACCAGGAACAGCAGGATACCCTTGGGCACCAGGGCGTGAATTTCCGGGTTGGGCGCGGTGCTGGCGGTGACCAGGATCAGGCCCAGAATGTTGCGGGCCAGCCGCATGGTGAGCATGGCGCACAGATACCCGGACTGGAAAGCCGATTCTGCCCCCCTGAGCAGACGGCCGAAGGCCGGCATCAGGTGCACGGTGTTAAACAACAGGACAGAAAAAATAACTAATTGAAGAACACTGTAAATGGTCATGACCAGAGACTACCCAACGACAACAGTACTGGTTGAAAAACGGTCGAAATTATCCCTGATTGGACAGATTTAATCCAGTTCATGCCCGTGCCGGCTAATAACTGCTGTTCAGAAGGTCGTGGTAGTCACTCCGAAATCTCTGAAAACTCAAATAGTTATTTCTGTGGTCTACCAGATTTGCCGAATTGAATGCTTCCACAAAGGCCCGGGACTCTCCGGTGCTGATCTCACCATAGAATCCACCATCCCAGTCAAGCACCTGCACCATTTCCAGTAATACCGTCATCGCAAGGGCGCCATTGGCCTTTTCCAGGTAGCGGTAGGCCAACCCGTAATGCTCGAACCGATAGGGGAAGTTTGCAGTGTCACCGGGAGTCACGTCCCAGAGAGGATCGTAGTCATAGTGCTGATAGACCTCTGCAATTGGCTCTCCTGCCACAGCAACGGCCTGTCCCTCTGCAAACCAATAAGGCAGCAGACTGTAACTGGCGTCATACCGTGACAGGTTTTGCTGGACGAAATGGGCCAGTTCGTGGGCGACGATGTTTCCCGCCTCGTAGGGCCATTGGCCGTAGTACGGATTGAATGCCACGGCGGCCATCGAGGCAGACACAAACTCGCTGTGCGGCACCTCGGGGCTGAGGCAGCCGATCACCTGGCGGGGATAGGCAACTGCGGCGCTGCGGTCCTGGACAAATTCGGACCAGCGCAACTGGAACCGGGCCAGTACGCCGTCGATTCGGCGCTCAAGCTCTGAAGCCGCGGCCCGGAACGAGGTTTCACTGTAGGCCGGCGAGCCATAGACCCGCACCCGACCGCTATGGGTTTCGAAATACAGAGGTTCATTTTGGCATGCTTCGGTATAGCGGGTGAGTGACCAGGAACTCGTAGGGTAGTGCCTGCCAGTATCCCGTGCGTCGTAGAAAAGCCCCGAGACGAAGCCCCCGGACTCCGGGTAATGGTGACTGTCAGAGGTGGTGACCTTGCACCCGGTCAATGCGAGCAAGAGAACACCGAGTATCAGCATGGCTTTGCTGGTTGCCATAAACGACTCCGAATCGATCCTGTTATTCAGGATCATCGCAGGGTTTTCGGGAAGGCTCCGTCAACGGGGTGTAAAAATCAGGTAAAGCGAGCTAGCGTGTTGATAGATATGGATGAGAGGGAACGGATACATGGATTACATCGCTCCTGTCAGCAGCGCCATCATGGCGATCGTCTGGATTGTCTACTTCCAACTGTTTTTCCTGCAGTACAAACGAAATAATCGCCCATACCTTGTTATTCACCACGCTCAGAACGAAAACCCGGATGCCCAGTGTCTCCTGGTGAACATGGGCAAGGAAACGGTGCACGTGCAGTGCGTTCAGGTGGTTCTCTACACCCGCGCGGGCGAAGAGAAAATTATGACGGTGACCGAGTATCGTCGTGTCGGCGCGGATGATGCCAACGTGCACCAGGTGCTGCGCCAGGGCCCGTTACAGCCCGGTGGGTATCTGGTGCTGGGCTCGTTCAGGAACATCATCCTGGGACGTCGCAGTGAAGAAAGCGAAAGCGATTACCTGTTCGAGGACATCACCGGCGTTGAAATCCGGGCCGCCGTGATCCACGGGCCCACGAAGTATCCGGTGGGTGTACGGCGCAGCTTTTCTCTGAGTCATGAAGGAAGGCCCGAGATCTTTCCCCGCAACATTCACAGCGAGCAGCTGGTGCGCCGGAAAGATCGACACCAGGTGAGACGCTGGGTTGAAGAGGAATTGCAGCCCGAGCGCAAGGGCAGTTCGGAATCTGACGACTCGGACCAATCCGGACCAGAAAAGTAAGAGTGGCTCAGAGTAACATTGTGACTATTGGAATGTTCGGTCAGTACGCCCCGCGGATCAGATCAATCCCTGGCGTCAAAACCTCACGCCACGCAGCATCCAGTTCAGGTGTGTATTCCGGGTCATGCAGGCGGACGGTTTTCAGGAGCGAATCCAGCCAGAGGGAATACCATTCGGGCTTGATGTCGTAATGTGAGCGGCTATGACTTTCACCAAGCGCCTTAAGTTTTCTGTCAGACATTCCGCGAGCATGCAGGATCAATTGCATGATGCCGTTGCGTAGCAGGTGGCGTTGAGCGGCCATATCCGTTTTTACAAAACGTTCCCTGATAATGTTCGAGCTGGCCATGAAGAAGTCGTAAAAGTCGACAAAGAAAGCATCCCGGTTGCAGCAGCGTCCGTAGCTCTGAAAGACGAGGTCCGTTTTGTTCATGTGCAGTAAGTGTCCTTGCCTGATCTGTCGGTGATGAAAGCGAGGCGGGAGGATACTTGGCACGATGAGCACTTTCAGTTGAAATTTATTACTGGTTTTCCGAAATAACTGTCGCTGAATCAGTCATATAGCTGGTCTACGGGTTGCGTTTCCGCTCCTAGTTCTTGAGGATGTGGTTAAACACTCGCCATTAACGCAATGGAGGCATTTATGTCACTGAAAGACGAACTGATCAAAAAGGCCGAAACCCAGCTGGAAGAGTGGGAAAAGCAAGCCGATTCCCTGAAAGCCAAGGCCAAAGCCAAAGAAGCCGAAGCCGAGAACGAAAAGGCGAGCGCAGATATTCAGCAGAGCACGTCCGATGCATTGCGTTCGGTTGAGAATAAAATTTCTGATGGCCGAAAAAAACTGGACGAACTCAAGCAGAGCGGTGAAGACAACATCGACAGCCTGCGCGAGCGGCTTTCCGATCTGATTGGCCCTGACAACAAGCGCTAGGCCGCTTGGCTCAGGAACGGCAGGCTACGTCTACTGAAACTGGGTGTAGCAGCGCTGTCGTTTGGTTTGCCAGCCCCGCCATTGGGGCTCGCGGTGATGGAGCCGATAACGCTCCATCACCGCCATGAACCTGCCCATGTAATCGCATTGACCCGAAGCCGGCAACCACTCATCGGGGCCACGTCCATCCCTCAATATCCTGTCAGTCTGACTCATTCTGATCTGGTTCTCCGGGTCTTCCAGAAACCGCTCCTTCATCGAGGGTGTCCACTGATCAGCGCCCAGCTCTTTGGCAAATACCAGAGGTACAACCTGGGTCTTCGCCAGGTTTTCCGAAGCAGCCGGTTCCTCCCTTGTCGCCGCCGCCAACACAATCAGAATCGCTGCAATGAACAGGGCCAGCTTGGTGTCTTTCATGACTCATCTTGCTCGTGGTTTAGCTACACCAAAACCTACGCGCAGGTTGGGCAAAGGGCTTACCCGGATCCGGACAAAACTTTGTGACTCGACAACTCCGAATTGCTGGATGCAACGTAGGGTAAAGCTCACCTGTATTGCAGATAGACCGGTCAGGAGCGGAAACGAGTATGCCCGAAGGTCCCGAAATACGCCGTATGGTCGATGACATTCATAAGGCCGTTGGCGGTAAGACAGCGCAATCTGTGTTTTTTGCGTTTGAACACCTGAAGCCTTTCGAGAATGCCCTTCGGGGACGCAGAGTCGAGAGAGTGGAGGCGCGGAGCAAAGCCGTGTTGGTGTTTTTTGAGGCCACAGATGAAGACGGGCCGTGGTGCGTTTACAGCCATAACCAGCTGTATGGCAAGTGGCGCATGGGCAAACCCGATCGGGAACCGAGTACAAACCGGCAACTGCGATTTGCCATTATCGGTCCGAAGAAGGCGGCCCGGTTGTACAGCGCCTCCGACATCCAACTGGTTCGGCCCGATGAATTGAGCGAGGTGCCCTATCTGTCACGGCTGGGCCCGGACCCTCTCAATCAGGAGGTCAGCATCGATCAACTGTTGGCGGTGTTTGATGACAAGCGATTCCGGGGCCGGAACCTGGGTGGTTTGCTGCTGGACCAGGCGTTCGTTGCCGGAATCGGTAATTACCTGCGCTCGGAAATCCTCTTTGAGGCGAGGGTTTCACCGCGGGCACGGCCTCGTGATCTGGACGCCGATCAGCAGTCGAGATTGGCGGAGGCGATTCTGACTCTGGTTCAGCGAACCTATCGATTAAAGGGCATCACCAATCCGCCCGACCGTGCAGAGCGGCTCAAACAGGAAGGATGGACGTTCGGGCAGCGCCGGCACATGGTGTTTAACCGCGATGGTGAACGCTGCCACGATTGCGCGTCGCCTCTTGTTAAAACCATGATGGCCAGCCGGCGGCTGTATTATTGCCCTGAGTGCCAGGGTGTGCTGGATTAAGTGAATTGTTCGGTACAGGCCCGTCCCAACCGATCGTGAACGGCCAGCCACTGGCTTTCCCGTGGCGGAAGCTCAATCACGATCCGATCCACGTTCGCCTTGTCCATGGCGTGCATGGCGGTATAAAGCATGCGAGCGTACTCGTTCGGATCGGCGCTGAGCATAATGGACTCGGATGCCAGTTCGCCCGGGGCAGACTGCCACCAGATAACGCCAATCTTTTCGCCTGCCGGTGTGACTTCGGGCAGAAGTCCGGCGAACCGATCCGTGGCTACTCCAACGGTAGGTGTGACCGGCTGGTAGTGGCGCTTTACGCTCCCCGGTACGGCCTGGCTGGCCGCTTTGCCCGGGGCGAGCGCGATTCCGAGGCAGGCTTCGATATCGCTCTTTGCGATCTGCCCGGGTCTGGCAATAACTGGCGTGTCGCCGGTCAGATCGACAATGGTGGATTCAATGCCTACCGAACAGTCGCCGCCGTCCAGAACTGCCTCGATTTTTCCGGACAGTCCCGCGAGTACGTGCTCTGCGTTGGTCGGGCTGATCCTGCCATAGGGATTGGCTGACGGGGCGACAAGATCCCTGCCAAGCCGTTGCATGGCCGCCAGCGTGGCCGGGTGCGCCGGCATCCTGACCGCCACACCCGGATTGCCGCCGGTAATGAAATCGCTGACGCCGCTTTTCTTCGGCAGTAGCAGCGTAAGCGGGCCGGGCCAGAATGCCTGGACCAGCCGCCTGGCAGTGTCCGGAATCTGGTCGACCCAGAGACTGATCCGGTCCGGTGATGCCACATGCACTATCAGCGGGTGTCCGACCGGGCGCTGTTTCGCCTCGAACACTTTCCGGACCGCCTGATCGTTGCTGGCATCGGCCGCAAGCCCATACACGGTTTCGGTGGGTATAGCGACGAGGTGGCCGGCAAGAAGCAGGCTGGCGGCTTTCTCTAGGTCGCCTGATTGTGTTGCGTCTAACTTGATGGTTGCGGGCATAAGGTCTCAGGGGTTACAGGTTGGGCAAAAATCAGGTTCCGTTGTCACAGCCTCCACGGGGCGCGACTCTGAGTGGTCGCAGGCGTGGCAGGACCAGACAAAAGACCTTGGCCGGTCTGTCGGCGTATCGCACGCACTGCATGGCAGGCCTCTCTCAATATCGGTTATCCAGAATCCCGGCAGGGAACACCCTGGGCACAGGCTCTCCATTTTGTTGCGAAGGTTTTCTGCCGCCAGTGCAATATTGGCCATTCTGCCAGGCGACTCATGGGCTCGAAGGTCGTACTCGATAAAAACCTGTCCAGACGGCGAGGCATTCCGGAGTGCTCTGAACAGGGTATGGATTTCCTGGTGGTCGCGCAGCCCTTTGTAAATCTCCGGGTGCCCGGCATGCTCGGGCCGCATTACCAGGCCCTGGCCTGCAGGGCATCGATCCAGAAACATCTGCAAGTCCTCAACGGAGCGGATGCTGGCCTGCTCAAGACCAAAAGGCGCGCTGTGCTCGCCAAAGAGGGTAAGGCCGTGCTCCGGATCAAACAGGCAAACGACCTCCAGATTGATGCAGAACAGACCACCGCCAAAAGCCCCCTCGCTACCGAGGCCGATACGATTCTCGCCCTGCGCCGCGGCAATTCTGGCTTTCTCGAGCGCGGTTTCCTTCTGACCGGCGAAACGTTCTGTTTCCCGGGTAAAGGTCCCAAGGCGATCGGTGTCGAAGCTGCTGTCGCAGGTTAACGCCAACCCGAGCGGTTCCAGTGGCCGCGCAATGGCGGGCAACTTGCCGTGCCGGGTTAGCAAAACCGCGGAGCGGCCGCCCCAGATCGACATCAATCTTCTCCGCTTTGACCGCCGGTGGAACTTGAACGAGTGGCTACAGGCTGCCACTCATTCCGGTACAACCTCTCGATCGAGGTCTGCTCATCGTTGATCCGGAACAGGTACAGCCAGTCGTTATCGATCAGCTCCTGCACAACTTTGTGTTTTTGCGCGATCTCGGCAATGGCTTCCCTCGGTGCCGCCAGATAAACGCTCAGGCGCAAGGGCTCGTGAACCCAGCGCTTACCATCGTGTACTGACTGCAGCGGCAAACCGATTCGCAAATCGCCGCCGTTGCCCTCGAAAACGCCCAGGTGGCCGCCAACCACGTTGTGTAGGACCTTGTTGCCGCTACCGTAATGCAGATTGTCGGTAACAGACATGAAGTACTGGAGGTTGATCCAGTGGGTGACCACCATTGGCGCGGTCATGATCAGTTCGAGGATGTTAAAGCCTTCATCCTCGCGCCAGCGGTAGTCGTGGAGGAAACTGCGGCCACCCAGATCCAGGTGTCGCGTGGCCGAGCGAGGCGCCACGATAAAGCTGGCGTTGCCGGCAAGCCCCCATTCCGGCCGTACTTCGGACCAGTCCTGGCTGCGCTTTTTGATGGCGCTGTCAACATCGCTCTCGTTTGCGATACCAAGCCGCAGGGCGCGTTCACGACGTGCCTGGGCGCCGGCATTGGCCAGGAAACCCCGGATCTCGTCAGGAACATCACCTGAGCACTCGACCTCGTCGGTGGTTGTGTTATGCAGTGCCCCCACGAATCGGGTTTCGGAGGGGATCGAAATCCCCTGCTTAGCCAGGGCCGCACGCACGTCCTTGTCGTTCAGGATGCCGGCAAGTACGCGAACGTTTACCGAACCGGTCTGTCCGCCGCAGGCGCCGCAGTCGAGGCCCGCTGCATGGGGATTGTTACGCGTACTGCTGCCGTGCCCGACAAGGAGAACGGTGGGCGCAAAATCATGAGTCAGGGTCATGGCCCGAAGAATACCCCCGGCCAACTCCGCCTTCTCCGCAGCGCCCAGCAGGGTTCCGTTCTGGCGGATCTCGAACTCGGTCTGTCCCTTATGGAGTTGATCAACCGGGTTATCCGAGGACTTGCCAAAAAAGGTTTTGCGAACCATGCGTCCCAGACCTGCGAGGCCCATGCTCTCGATAAAGCTGAAGCTCGCCGGGCCGGCGTTGGAAAACTGTGACCAGTGGGAGTGGTTGGCTAATGATTGCCGGCTGAAGCTGTCGGCGGGTTCGGCCTCAGTAACCTCGAGCGCCGGCGCCAGCAAGCCCGGCAATTGTGGCCGGCAAAACCCGGTGCCCTTGGGTCGATAGGAGATCGGGAGGCCGAAGAACCCGGCAAACCCGAGGGTCTGAATAGCGGGATTCTGGGCTTCCAGCGCACGACGATAGACCTCCGACCGAACATCGATGCAGAAGGCCGCCTGTAACTTGAGCGGCTGATCGTCCGACGAGGGATTTTCAGGCCTGGTAAGAAGCTTTTCAGCCATCTGTGACTGGTAGGCCGACTCAGCCTCTGTTTGCTGGCGCCAACCTGTGGTTTGAGATTGCTCGTGGGTCTGCAGCATCTCTGGCCAGGTATCCCACTGTTTGAGCCAGCGTTGCTTCAGTTCGGCAAAAATGGCCCCGCCAACGTGTTGGACGTGCCGCCATATGGCGAGCTCCCAGGCCAGTCGGATGGCCAGTAGACCCGGCAGCAGGTCTTCCTCGTGGCCACTGAGTCGCGCTTGCCACCGCAAGTAGGCGGCCCAGGATGACCAGCCGTTGATATCCAGGAGGAGCGCATGGGCATAATCCGGCGCATAGTCCGGTTGTGATGCCAGGGCGTCGAGAGCATCGGTAATCAGTTTTTCATGCTGGTCCGGTAACACCTGAAACTGCGAGGGCAGGGATGGTTCGCCCATAACAATGGCGATGCCGCGGTCAGCCCGGGTCATTTGCAGCCAGCTATGGTAAAGGTCCTGGGCATCCGCCTTGAAATCACCGGCATCCAGACGCTGGAAATAGTCGCCGCAGAACTGGCTTATCTGATGCACAACTTCATCCTGCCAGCCTACCTGGTGGGCGGTGTCGCGATTGCGATCCAGCTGGGCGCTCAGATTCTGCCAGTGTTCGGGCATGCTGGCGGTCTCCGCGGCCGCCGGGCCGTTGCCCTGTCCGGCAAGCGCGGCCTGATTCTGGCAGCAGGTGCCATTGAGTGCCGCCATGCGTGAAGCGACCCTGGTGAATGGCAGGTCCCGCATTTCCCAGAACGGATTCACGGCGATCATCTGATCCAATGGCCAGGAGGGCGCGATTCGCGCGCAGGCATCGGTGACGGCCGCCTGCCAATCTGGTGTATGGGTGGTTGCTTCGGTGGTGGCATTAAGGCTCGACGCTAACATTATGCGGACTCCCTGGAACCAGAGGTTGAAGAGACGCTGACCACCGCTCGCGGCCGCACGACATCAGGCAGTTTGGCAGGCCATATTTTCAGGGTCAGACGGGTGGACCACTCATCGAGGTAGCCCGCGGCGAACAGGAACCGATAAAGCCTGGCGCCTGCGGGTGAGAAACGGTGGTAGCGAATCTGGTAGTAGCCGCGTACCAGTATTGCGATAAGGGCAGCGACAAAAACCACTTCCAGCAGGCTTGCCTGGCTTTCCGGTGGCGCAAGCAGCAAACCGAAGAAGGTTTTCTGTAGCCAGTACAGTGCCCAGAAGGCAGCACCAATAACCAGGCCTCGGGCAACGGTGAGAACCCCGCCGCCGGCTGACAGGAACTCTGAGAGCAGAATCGTCAGGGCGATGCCTGGCACAATCCATGAAAACATGTGCGCCGTGCCGGCCTCATTGGACAGGAAAACAGTCGGCAGCATGAACAGGCCCGCCAGGGCGGCAGCGGCCAGCCACTGTTTTGCCCCGGGCTCATTGACGGCAACCAGGCGTTTTTTCATCGACAACTCAACGGTATTGCCGGCGTTCAGGAAGGTGTGAGCCTTGTACGCGGAATGCGCAACCAGATGCAGGAGCGCCAGCTCGTACAGCCCCAGAGCGCACTCAACCAGCATCCAGCCCATCTGGGAGCAGGTAGACCAGGCCAGCCTTACCTTGATGGAAATACGAGTCATCATAACAAGGCTGGCAAACACCGCCGTGGGGCCTGCCACGGCAAGCAAAAGCCACTGGGCTGCGCTTACTTCGGAAATAAGCGGTGCCATCAGAATCATCAGGAAACCGCCAAGGTTCACAACGCCGGCGTGAAGCAGGGCAGAAACCGGCGTGGGTGATTCCACCACCTGAATCAGCCAACCGTGGAAAGGCATCTGTGCGCATTTGAGCAAAGCGGCCACGGCCATCAAAACCGCAGCGATCTGGGCGCCGGCGGGCACCTCTGTTGCACCGGATACCTGGGCCAGAATCCGATCAATAAACGGCGTGTCGTACTGGACATAAAGCAGGAGGAACGCCAGCGCCAGGCAGAGCTCCGCAATTCGCGCAAAAATGAATTTTTTGTGCGCGGCCAGGGCGGCGCGCGGGCGATCAGGAAAGAACATCAGCAACTGGTGCAGGCTTACGCTGATAGCAATCCAGCTGACGAGGAACACCAGCAAATGATTGGTGATGGCGATCATGGCCACGCTGGCGAGGATCACCTGAAGCCAGATCATGAAACGGCGCTGGCCGTGATCCCCCGCAAGATACCTCTCCGAGAAGCGTCCCAGCACCATTCCAAGCAAAGTGATCAGCAGCAACATGATTGAGGCCAGAGGCGCGTGACTGAACCAGACGCCATCGACCGGCCACCACCAACTTCCGATTGCGGCGGCCAAAGCCGATACAAAGGCAAGCTTGAAGGTCAATGACCGTGCGAGAAGGTTGCTCTGGTTGGTTGCCAATCCTGTCGCGACTGCGCCGGCACCGAAAAGCAGCGGTACCAGCAGTGAGAACAAGGATTCGATCGCCTGAACATCGAACATGCGAGGACCTCGGAATCAGGAGTATTTAGTACGCGTAGTATCCGAGGCTTTCGCTGTGAACAAAAATATATATATCTGATCGTTTCGTTCGTTACTAAAGAATGATTGCCGGGTATGGAAACTGGGTCAGGTCCTGTAAGAGTCCAATTGAGACTTCAGTCTTTCAGCGAGTTGTTTCAATGTTTCTGACGCCTCATTGGTTGATGCGGCGTTCTCCTGGCTGCTGCCAGCCATTTGCCGAATGTGCTCAAGGCGCTGGTTGATGTCCTCAGAAACCTGGCTTTGCTGCTCGGCGGCGCTGGCCATTTCAATGTTGGTATCCCGAATGGTTCGAACGCTCTCGCGCAGTGCGTCGATCGCGTTACCGGTTTCGCGGATCATGTCGTTGGTTTCAGTAGCCAGCTGGCTGCCAACCTCAATAACGTTTGTTACACCGGCAACGCCTTCCTGTAGGTGATTGATCTGGTCCTGGATCTCCTTGATTGATTCCTGGGTTCGACGGGCCAGGTTCCTGACTTCGTCGGAGACCACAGCAAAACCTCTGCCGTGCTCCCCGGCTCGGGCTGCCTCAATCGCTGCGTTCAGGGCCAGAAGGTTGGTCTGTTCTGAAATGTTTTCGATGACGGAAAGAATATTACCGATGTTATCCGATGCAGCTCTCAGTGAAGCGCTGGTTTGCACGGAGCTCTGGTTGTTTTCGAGCTGGCTCTGTATTTTTGCGGTGGTTTTTGCAATGAGCGACTGGCCACTTTCGGCCAGACCATCCGCCTCTTTTGCAATGTTTTCGGCCCTGGATGCGCTTTCGGCAACGGTTTGAGCGGTTGCTGTCATTTCATTCATGGCGGTTGCAACCTGCTCTGTCTCCTCGGTTTGTTGCGAGACAACGGTTGCGGAGTCCGATGCAATGCCCCTGAGACTCGACGAGGCCTCAAGCAGGCTTTCCGACGAGCCTTTGGTGTCTGAAATCGTGGTTTGCAACCGATCAAGCAAGCGATCAAAGCCCTGGGCCATGACATCCAGTTCGCTCTTGCCCGTTGCATTGAACCGCACAGTGAGGTCGCCCTCTCCACTGGCAATGTCGTTGATGGCATCAATCATTTTTTGAAGAGGTCGGGCCACAACCAATTGTGCGAGGGCACTCAGGCAACCGATCAGCACCAGTCCGCCGATCAGAATTGCAATGATCGTCTTGATAGTCTGATTGCGAACCATGGCCCCCACTTCGTCTTCTGAATAGCCGGTTACAATCTGGTACCCCCAGGGATCAAACGCAGTGCGTTCAAGGTTCCAACCGTCCGGCTCGGTTTCCAGCAGGTTTTGCAGTGGATCGGGCTCAATTGAGTTGGAGTGCATGCGGAGTCGACCCTTGTCGTCCACCAGGGCGAGAAACCCCCTGTCCAAGAGGCTGGATGAGGTGATGGCCGCTTCAAGTTCTTCAAGGTCCGCTGAATAGCCCACATACCAGATGCCGATAATCTGGTTTGAGGCGTTACGGATCGGGCTGTACGCGGTGAGGTAGGGGTTGCCGAGGATATCGACCTGCCCGAAGTAAGCTTCGCCCCGGCTGATGGCCTGCCCGGCGGCGCCCGCCATATTCAGCTTGGTACCGATGGCACGGGATCCATCATCTTTCTTGACGTTCGTGGAAACCCTCACGAAGTCCTGCCCGTCGCGAACGAAGAGTGTGGCTGTGCCGTCCATGACCTGGGTAATCCCGTCCACCAGATCAAAATTGTTGTTGATCATGGTGTCGCCCAGAAACAGTGCTGGCGCCGATTTGCCTGCGACGGGTTCCGTTCCCTGAACCCTGGCGGTTCCCATTTGCTGACCACGCTCAATCAGCAGATTCAGAGAATTCTTCACCCGTTTTGACATGAGCTCGTCGGTGATGGAGAGCATTCCGGTGATCTCCTCGACAAGATCACTCTGCCTTTCAGCGACGTCTGCCGTGATCGTTTTCTGCGTGTTCAAAGCGATCACAATGCTTGCGAGCAATGCGATGACCAGCAGAACAACGGCAATCGAGACGATGAACAGTTTTCTGATAGACATTCTGATTCCCCAGAATCTATAAGCCGGACGGAGTATTGGAGCACGCAAACCACTGCGATCTTTTTTTATATCGGCCGGGATCGGTGCTTCGTTAATCATTATTTCGTCATTCGTGAATGATTCCAGAAATTACGACGCGTATGTGCTGCCAAGAGAGCAGAAATGTCGCTCCGGAGGCACAGGCCTGGCTGCGGGTTTGTAAAACCTTCTTGCAATCACCATATTTCGGCGTCCACGAAATGATCAATCGATGGGGCTCGAGCTCATCGTTCAATGGCCATTCCTGGACGACGCGTGCAAGAAGTGAAAACCGGAAAAGACCGAGGCAAAGAATTGGATTGTGAAAAAAAGGGCGCTTTCCTGGCTCGAAGGAAAAAGCACTCGACCCTGACCGCCGGGGTTTATTACCCGAAACCCGAAGCCATTGCAGCCGACTACTGGGGTGTCTTCGTTGATAATACGCCCTACATATTACTGGTGCCTGACGAAGAACGCAGTGCCCGTGAAAAGGCCGAACGGCTGGCTGAATCCGCGAATTTCCGCACGTTGCTTGAAGCAACCCTGACAGCCTGTGAGCGTATTGAAGCGAAACCTGTTGATGGCAGCGCAGTGGATTGGGGCGCGCCCCTCACCGTGATAAGCGCCAGTCGCTCTGGCGACGTTGAGACGGGGACAAGAGAGATCGGCGAGGTCAGGGCAATCCTGATGCCCGGTTGTCATCAGGCCGTGGCAGACACCCTGTGTATCGACGATACGCTGGCGACTGTGATCGATTCGAAATTCCCGCAGGTTTCGAATTTTGACGATCTTCCAGAACTGTCGGAGCGAGACGTGAAAATGTCGCTGGGTAACCTGGAAGCCCGCAAGCATCCACGAGGTGGTCACTAGGGGCAGGTGCTCGCCGGGATTTCCGGAGTTTCCTGGAGGGGAATTGCGCAATCTTCCGGCAATGCGTCGGTCAGCTGCATCAACAGATCTGTTGTGTGGCTCATTTGCTCGCTGAGTTGACTGTAATCAGTGCTATGCTGATTCTCTGACTGCTGGGCGGCAAGCTGGTACTGCTTTTCGAGGATCAGGTCCTGCAGGAATCTTATTTGCCGGGCAGTCAGCATGACCGGTCGACTGTCGTCGCTCATTGTTTGGCCTTTTCGTCTGTATTAAATAGAGATGAGGGTAGGGTTACGGTGGTTTGCTTGCTATGGATCTGACGCAGGTCTCGATCCTGTTTGTTTACAACGTGGTTGTCTGCGGCGAACGAAGAAACGCGTCCATCGCATCGGTACCAAGGGGGCGACTGAAGTAGAAGCCCTGGGCATCACATTTTGCCTGCTTGAAAAACGCCACCTGAGCCTCGGTTTCAACACCCTCGGCAATCGTTTTCAGTTTGAGGGTTTTTCCCAAACCAATAATCGCACGCACAATGGCTTTGTCTTCTTCGTCATCCGGCAAATCCATCACGAAAGACCGGTCTATTTTCAATTTGTCGATGGGCAGTCTTTTCAGGTAGCTCAGGGAGGAAAAGCCGGTACCGAAGTCGTCAATGGCGATGGTGATGTTTCTCTCTCTGAGTGCGTGAAGCTTCGGTATGGCCCTTTCGGGTTGGTGCATGAACGAGCTCTCGGTTAACTCCAGTTCCAGATGCTCTGGAGGCAATCCGGATTCGTCCACAATCGCTAACACCTCGGCAAGAAAGTTCTCATCGTGAAACTGCGATGCAGCGACATTGATAGAGATGCGTCCTATGTCCAGGCCGGCATCCAGCCAGGCTTTACCCTGGTGGCAGGCGGTTTGGAGCACCCACTGTCCAATGTTTCTTATGGTGCCATTTTGCTCGGCGATCGGTATGAAGCGATCCGGTGTAATCAGTCCCTTGTCTGGATGCTGCCAGCGTATCAGTGCTTCCATACCGGTGAGTTTTCCAGGCTCCAGATCAAACTGGGGCTGATACTCAAGGAAGAGTTGATTGTCAGAAACAGCCCTCCTGAGCGCATTCTCGAAGAACACGTACTCCAGTGCCCGGGCGGTCGATTCGCTCGAATAGAATGCATAGGTGTTTCTGCCGTTCTCTTTGGCCTGATACATCGCTGCATCGGCGTCAGCCAACAGTTCTGCCGCATCATTGGAGTCCTGTGGGAAGAGGCTGATTCCCATGCTCACGGTTACCCCGATCTCGACACCGTCCATGGCGAACGTCTCTTTAAACGCTTTCATCAGAGTGTCGGCGACCTGTCCGGCATGTTCCGCGCCTTCAATGTCTTCCAGAAGAACGACGAACTCATCACCTCCAAGGCGTGCCGCCGTGTCGGAAGCACGTAGCTGCTCCCTCAGGCGAGCAGCTACGTGCTTCAGCAGTTCGTCCCCCGTGGGATGGCCCATGCTGTCGTTGATGTTTTTGAATCGATCAATGTCGATGAACAAGACCGCTATAGAACGGCCGGTTCGCTCCGACAGACGGATGCTCTGTTGCAATCGGGAATTGAAAAGGAGGCGGTTTGGCAGACCCGTCAGGGGATCGTGGTGAGCCAGATAATCCAGCTTTTCCTGATGGGCTTTCAGTGTAGAAATGTCCGAAAATACCGTCACATAGCCGACCGGCTCGTCTTTGTTGAGAATAGTGCTGATGGTCAGTAGTTCCGGGAAGACACTTCCGTCTTTCCTGCGGCTCCAGATTTCACCACGCCAGTGCCCGTTTTCCCGAACACTTTGCCAAATGGCATTGAAGAAGCTTGGATCGTGTTTTCCCGAATCGAGAAGGTCGGGCGTTTTGCCGATGGCCTCCTCTTCCGTATAGCCCGTAATCTGGGAAAAGGCGTCATTAACCTCAATGATCCTGTTATCCAGATCGCTGATCATCACGCCTTCAACCGTGCTCTGGAACACCGTCGCCGCTTGACGCAGCTTGTCATCAGCGATGCGCGCCTCTGTCACATCAATAGCAACTGCATAGATCAACCCCGCCTCGGGGGATGTCACTGATGACCAGGACAGCCAGCGGTAGAAGCCGTCTTTGTGCCGATACCGGTTTTCAAACTCCGATGACCCTTCGCTGTTTTCTATCACTCTGCCGGCTTCGCTCAGGGTTTTCTCACGGTCCTCCGGATGGACAAACTCGATGAAAACCTCTCCTTCCAGTTCGTCGCGACGATAGCCCAGCTTTGTTTCCCAAAGTCCATTGACCCGCACGAACTTGCCCTCGAAGTCGACCATCGCGTTCATTGTCATGCGCTGATCGAAGAAGCTGTCCAGTGCTTCCTGGGTCTGACGTTCGCGTGTTACATCAATGATCACGCTATTCCAGCATATGTCTCCATTTTCGCGCTGTTTGGGAGTGCCGGTACCACTCAGCCATTTCACAACACCAGATGCTGGCTTGATCCGCCACTCGTGTCTCCAGAAGGTCATGGTTTCCGCAGAACCACGAATCGACCGGGCCAGTCCCTCGACATCCTCAGGCAGAATCATTTCCCATAGTGGGCCTGGATCCCGTTTCAGTTCTGCCGCTTCAATCTCCCACAGATCAACACACCCCCGGCTGATGTAGCTCAACTGGTCGGTGCCGTCAGGATGGAGAATATACTGAAAGATTGCCCCGGGGATGCCGTCGGTAAGCTCCAGGTAAAGGGCGTTTTCCTCGCCTGGCGTGGAAAAGAGTGGGTCTGAACTCATCGGAATGCCAATTATTAGAGAGCCTAATTAAAGATAGGCTGTTGGAGTTTGATTTTCCAAGAGGGCGTGGTGAAGTGCAGGGAAAGATTGAACGTTCAGTTGCAGTTTATGCCAGGGAAATACGGTAACGGGTGACGCCAGCTTCTTCCTCTCGGGTCCATTCAATCCGGTGGCCGGTGATATCACAGAGGGCCTGAAGGTCCTTTCGGCCGGTGGGATCATCCGCCAGGAAATCGACCAATGTTCCGCTGGGCAGGTCTTTGGTCCGTTTTTTGAAACGCAGGATGGGGAGAGGACATACCAGACCGACGGCGTCGATCTGGTATACCCCGGACTGATCAGTCAAGGCGCACACTCGTTGGACTGCTGCCCTGTTCGGCTGCCGACCAGCCGAACTGATTCAGCACCATCGGTGCAGCAGTAGCAATCAGAAGAGCTGCGACAAAAGCGGAAATCATGACTTTCACGACGAACCTCCTTTGCCTTGTTTGGCTTCAACCTCAGCGACCCACAGGTCGTGGTGCTGACGGGCCCATTCCAGGTCCACCTGGCCGTTGCCCATGGCGTCAAACGCGCCCTCCATACCAATGGAGCCGATGTAGATGTGGGCAATGATGGCCAGCATCATCACAAACGCTACAATCGAGTGCCAGATGTTGGCGTATTGCATCTCTTCATGTGGCGTGAGCTCAGTCGGGAAGCTGGTTCCAATGATGCTGTTGATGATACCGAAGGTGTCGGCAAACATCGGCATGTGGAAAGGGAACAGCAGCGATAGCCCGGACAGGGAAACGGAGGCGCCCAACACCATCACGGTCCAGAAAATGATCTTCTGGCCAGCGTTGAATTTCTTCGCCGACGGATGCCCTTTGGTAAAGATGCCCCCGCCCGCTTTGAGCCATTGCCAGTCCAGCTTATTGGGAATGTTGTGGGCTATCCACATTACGAAGGTCATCACCAGTCCCAGCATGAAAGACCATGCGATGTTGTTGTGGACCCACTTGGAGCCGGCAGCGATGGTTGCAAAGGCGTCGTGGCCGATCACCGGAATCAGGAAGCTACGCCCCATCAGCGTTAATAGGCCTGTGATGCCGAGTGCGATGAAAGAGCCTGCGAGCAACCAGTGTCCGAATCGCTCGATGGCTTTGAACCTCTGAATGGTTGTGCCCGCAGGCCCTCCATCAATCATGATCTTGCCGCGAACGAAATAGAAGACAACAAGCAACGCAAGGAAGCCGAGTATTGCGCCCCCACCGTACGTGATGATCGGACCTTCGCGCAGTTGATACCAGGGCATGCCTGCGTCCTGAATCATTACCTCGTTGGCAGGGCCAGGGGACTGAATTCGGGGATCGATCTCGTTATAACGGATTGAACGCCAGACATCGGCATCCGAGCGCCCGCCATTCGTGCCCAGAGGCGCAGTGGTAGGTGCTGCGTTTTCAGGATTGCCGAGGTTTTCAGACCGAAACGAATCATCCATCTCCAGCTGTTGCTGGCGGCGCATGATGTCCTCGAGGGTTTGGGCCCCCCCGGTCGCGGTCCGGTCAACCGTAGGGGACTCTTGTGCCCACACAGGGTTGAACAGCAGTGTCGCCAACACGAGGAGGGCGGCACTAAAAAGTTTTGTTTTCATTAGAGCACTCCAACGGAATGAACAAGAAGAAATTGTCGTCTTGACCGACGTCGGGGCCCCGAAGGGCCCCGCATGAGTCAGGCCAGTTTATGCACCTTTCTTCTCGTAGGCTGTGCCCCATCCCCAGGCGCCGGAACCGAAACCACGATTCACAACACGCTGGCGATAGATGTCCGCCACCTCGTTGCCGTCACCGGCCAACAGGGCTTTGGTCGAGCACATTTCCGCACAGATCGGCAGTTTACCCTCAGCAATACGGTTACGACCGTATTTCTGGAATTCAACTGTGGAGTTGTCTTCTTCCGGGCCGCCTGCACAGAACGTGCATTTGTCCATCTTGCCGCGGCTGCCAAAGTTGCCCGCTTGTGGGAACTGGGGCGCACCGAACGGGCAAGCGTAGAAGCAATAGCCACAACCGATACAAAGGTCCTTGGAGTGCAGTACTACACCGTCTTCGGTCTGGTAGAAGCAATCCACCGGGCAGACGGCCATACAGGGGGCGTCTGAACAGTGCATGCAGGCTACCGAAATCGAACGCTCTCCTGGCTTGCCATCTTCGATGGTTACCACTCGGCGACGGTTGATGCCCCAGGGGACCTCGTGCTCATTCTTACAGGCCGTTACGCATGCATTACATTCGATGCAGCGCTCGGCGTCGCAAAGGAATTTTGCTCTTGCTTGTCCTTCAAGTGCCATGGTCTACACCTCTTGTTATGCCGGCATAATCGAACATAGGGTGGCTTTGGTCTCTTGCATCTGAGTGACCGAGTCATACCCGTATGTTTGAACTGTGTTGGTGGATTCGCCCAGAACGATGGGGTCGGCGCCCTTGGGATACTTGTCCCGCAGGTCCTTGCCCTGATAGTGCCCGCCGAAGTGGAATGGCATGAACGCCACACCCTCGCCAACACGCTCTGTCACCATGGCCTTCACCTTGATCTTCGACCCTTCCGGACCGGACACCCAGACGTCATTGCCGTCGCGAACATTCAGATTGTTGGCGTCGCGTGGGTTGATCTCGATGAACATGTCCTGCTGCAGTTCTGCCAGCCAGGGGTTTGAACGGGTTTCGTCACCGCCACCCTCGTATTCGACCAGACGGCCGGAGGTAAGGATGATCGGGAACTCCTTGCTGAAGTCGTTCTTCTGGATTGACTCGTACAAGGTCGGCACCCGCCAGAACGTCTTGTCCTCGTAGGTCGGATAATCCGCTACCAGGTCGCGACGTGTGGTGTACAGAGGCTCACGATGCAGCGGCACCGGATCCGGGAAGTTCCAGACAATGGCGCGTGCCTTGGCGTTGCCGAAGGGCGCACATTCGTGTTTGATGGCTACGCGCTGGATACCACCAGACAGGTCTGTCTTCCAGTTGGTTGAGGCGCCGGCGACAGCTTCAATGCTGGCTCGCTCCTCAGCCGTCAGGTCACCATCCCAGCCCAGGTCCATCAGCATCTGCATGGTGAACTCGGGATAGCCGTCCTTGATTTCCGAATTCTTGGAGTAAACACCGTCCGCCAGAATGTTCTGGCCGTTATGTTCAACACCAAAGCGGGCCCGGAATGTCAGGCCGCCTTCGGAAACCGGCAACGACATGTCGTACAGGTTGGCGGTGCCCGGGTGGTTCATCTCCGGGGTGCCCCAGCACGGCCACGGCATACCGTAGAAGTCACCATCGCAAGGTCCACCGGTCGCTCGCAGGGTGGTCTTGTCGAAGTGGTGCTGGTACTTCATGTGTTTCTTGAGTCGCTCCGGCGACTGGCCGGTATAGCCGATGGTCCACATGCCGCGGTTGAACTCGCGGGTGATGTCTTCAATCGACGGCTCATTGCCATCAATGGCGATGTTGCGGAACATGCGATCGGTGAAGCCGAACTTGTCCGCAAACAGTTTCATGATTTCATGATCGACCTTGGAGTCGAACAGCGGCTCTACCACTTTTTCACGCCACTGCAGAGAACGGTTCGACGCGGTTACCGAGCCGTAGGTCTCGAACTGGGTGGTCGTGGGCAGCAGGTAGGCGCCTTCCTTGCGATCGTGGAGTACGGCAGAAACGGTCGGGAAGGGATCCACTACAACCAGCAGGTCGAGTTTCTCCATGGCTTCCTTCATTTCTGTCATCCGGGTCTGGGAGTTGGGCGCGTGGCCCCACAAAACCATGGCCCGGGTGTTGTCTGGCTGCTCAAGGTTTTCCTTGGCTTCCAGAACACCGTCAATCCAGCGGGAAACCGGAATGCCCTTCTCGTTCATCATGGCCCGGGACTTGCCGTCTTTATCCCAAACGGCAAAGCGACCCTTCAGGTAATCCAGATCCTCTTCCCAGACACGGGCCCAGTGAGCCCAGGAGCCTGCTGAAAGACCGTAGTAGCCGGGCAGGGTGTCAGCGAGTACGCCGAGGTCCGTTGCGCCCTGAACGTTGTCGTGGCCACGGAAGATGTTGGTGCCACCACCTGCGACGCCCATGTTGCCAAGGGCCAGCTGGAGCACGCAGTAGGCGCGGGTGTTGTTGTTACCGTTGGTGTGCTGGGTACCACCCATACACCAGATAACCGTGCCGGGGCGGTTGTTGGCCAGAGTGCGGGCCACACGCTCAAGCTGTGCTCCGGGGGCGCCGGTGACACGCTCAACTTCCTCGGGATTCCAGCGCTTCACTTCCTCGCGAATGTCTTCCATACCGTACACACGGGTACGGATGAATTCTTTGTCTTCCCAGCCATTTTCGAAGATGTGCCAGAGAATACCCCACACCAGCGCTACGTCGGAGCCGGGGCGGAAACGTACAAACTCGTCGGCATGGGCCGCTGTGCGGGTGAAACGCGGGTCGCACACGATCAGCGGGGCGTTGTTCTCTTCCTTCGCCTTCAGCACGTGCAGCAGCGACACCGGGTGCGCTTCGGCGGGGTTGCCCCCGATAATGAAGATCGCCTTGGACTTGTGGATGTCGTTGTAGGAGTTGGTCATTGCGCCGTAGCCCCAGGTATTGGCTACGCCGGCTACGGTCGTGGAGTGGCAGATACGAGCCTGGTGGTCCACGTTGTTGGTGCCCCAGTAGGCCGCAAACTTACGGAACAGGTAGGCCTGCTCGTTGTTGAACTTTGCGCTGCCCAGCCAGTAGACCGAATCGGGACCGCTTTGCTCACGAATTTCGAGCATCTTGTCGCCGATTTCGTTGATGGCGGTATCCCAGGAAATCTTCTGCCACTGGCCGTTGACCATTTTCATGGGCGACTTGAGACGACGCTCGCCGTGGGCATGCTCCCGTACGGAAGCGCCTTTGGCGCAGTGAGCACCCAGATTGAAGGGGCTGTCCCAGCCTGGTTCCTGGCCAGTCCACACGCCGTTCTGAACTTCGGCTTCTACGGTGCAGCCAACCGAACAGTGCGTACAAACCGATTTCTTGACGACCACTTCTCCGCCACCGGTTGCCGGAGCCGCAGCTTCAACCCGTCCCGATGTCAGCGACAGTGCCGCCAGACCACCCACTGCCACGCCAGACGTTGTCAGGAACTGACGACGGTCCAGAGTCTTGGCAGCGAGAGAAGAAAGCAAAGAGCCTGCACGGGAGCCTTTCGCTACCCCGTTGGTCTTCTTCCTCAACATGTCGTTTACCTCTCTCTTTATTATTCTCGTTTTTTCGGAAAGCCGAGTCTCTCAAGGGCCTTTCGCAACCTCGATCAACTCAAATCCCCGTTAAAAGCGAGCCGATTCGAAATACTTACGTGTGTGTTCGGTATCACGTAAACCGCGGCTTTTCGGAACGTCTGTTCTGACGACCTCGGCTGCGGCGTTCGGTGCAACCGTCATTGCAACGGCAGCTGGAGCTGCTGCTGCAGCCATTTGCAAGAAACGGCGACGGCTGTTTTCACGCTTCGGGTTGTCCATTGGACACCTCCCCCTGGGTTTATGGGACCTTGAGATCCCGGTTACTGAATTGCAAAGGCGTCGGCTTCTACCGCCATGAAGGCTCGACCGAGCGAACCCACTGGTGCGTAAAAAATGGCGCTTTGCGCTTCTTCCAAGTCGGTAAAAAACAAGGCTGCCCACTTTGCCAGGTGGGCATCAAAAAATGCTTTTTGCGACGGCAGTCCGCTGTCGCATGGAAATTCCCCGGTGATGATGCCCGCCATGATTTCGCAGAGGGTGCCGATGTGATCTTCCGGCTCCTTTACGTCGCTGCGGGATTTGATACCGCGGGTCATGAGATCCGTACGCAGCTCCGCCAGGGGCTTCTCATTCAGGAAGCCGGTGAGGTAGTAGCTGGCATAGGGGAGCAGTTCTCCGCGACCGAGTCCGACAAACAGATTGTTGAACTCTCGCTCGGCGTCATACGGGTTGGTGCGTTCGGCGAGGGCTGCCAGGTTTTTGCAGGCCGAACCGAGGGGCGTCTCGTCGCCTTGTAATGAAGCCAGCCCTTTCAGCAATTCACTGGAGGGCGGGTCTACAAGCAGGACGCCAAGCAGCTGATAGATCTGGGCCCTGGCACGATCTTCTTCAGAGATCGAACGCGGGCACTGGATTTCCGCAGTGTTACTCAATTCCTGTTCCTTCTAATTATTATGTGCGGCCTGTCACGCTATTCTAGTACACAATCCAGAATATTGGCCTGACCGACCTTTAATTTGCTAATAGCTGAAACGTATTCTGCTAATAGTCAAAACGCATACGAGGACGGAATCGTGGTTCCGGCTCCTCTTCTGAGTAGGTCGCCTCTTCTTGGGCAAGCTGCTGCTCGGGAAGTTCCGTCGGCGTTGCCATATCTTCCAGTTCGGGACTGTCCTCAGAATCCGGTTCCTCGGCGGTTGTGGAATCAGGCCCTGCCAACGATGAGACTGCCTGCTTTTCCGACTGATCGTCCACGACGTCCGCGGCTTTTTTGGCTTTGTCGACGAGCCCCTCTCCAACCTTGTATAGAGTTTTCACTGTCTGTCCGGCCGTCGAGGCCAGTGTGTAGTCCTCATCGTAATCATTGAGGCCGTCCAGAACGGCCAGTACCGGGTTCGATTTCCAGAGTCCCCTCAGGGCCTTGCGGCGGAGGAACTCCGGAATTTCCTTGCGCATGAATCCGGTGATGTCCGTACCCAGTTCAATGTTTTCCGGGTCAGGCAGGCCATACTTCTCTAGCAGCTCGTGTTCCGGCAATGCTTCATTGATTGCCAGTTCCTGCTCCTCCGGGGCTGGCTCAGCCTCGATAACCGGAGGAGGGGATGGTTCCGGGCGCTTGGCGGCTTCGGCCTTCTTGCGAGCCCAACGCTGGAGTCTTGATTCGGCCATTACTGAATTCTCGGCTTTTTGATGTTCGCAGGGGCACGGTAGACGTCGCTTTCCTGGCGAATGCGCGGGTCGCCCTTGGCATCCTCGGCGCCATCAACGCGAACTTCATCGCGGCGACGTTTCTTGAACGGCTCCTCGATGTAGTGCATGTCGATAAATTCCTTGATCCAGGCCGCCATTGATTCGGGAATAGGAACCGCCTCAACTATACTTTCGCCACTATCAAGGGCATCCAGTGCTTCATGGGCGCTGGCCGTAATAGTGCTCACGACCCATCCGGAGGGCGACTGGCTCGTTACATCTCTATCCATGATGATCCATACGGATGGAACGGCCATGTTCAGTGAGACCAGATAGCCTTCGACGTCGGCCCGAAAAAGCTCCATCGTAACGGTGCTCGCGTGGTAATCGACCACGTCTTCCTCGCGAACCAATTCTTTCCAGAATGCATCAGGTGCACCAGGTATAACGGCAACCGGCTTCCAGATTTCTTTTACCCAGCGAGTGACGCCCGGGGATCGACGAACGACAGCGCCAACCCTCAGCTCGCGTTTCCACTGTTCTGTACGACTACTCATGGTGCTTCTCATTTTTTGTTATAGCGTAAAACTAGCAGGGCACAAAAGATTATCCAATTGTCCAAAAGATAATGCCTGTGGCATGCTCGAAAAGCGATACGTAAGCGTATACGTATAAAAACAACGAAAGAGTCAATTTCCTGATGACGGCACATAAGACCTTATTACTATGCAGCTGCGACAAATCACAGACCTTCGATTCAGAGGCTTTGCGCAAAGCCGCAGGCGCTGAGCAGGCGATTGCAGTTGATCAACTGTGCGGCAAGGAATTGAGTGTTGCCGCCGAGCATCTGGGCGCCAGCAATGATGTCCTGATTGCCTGTGGCCAGCAGGCCGCCTTGTTCGAGCGCCTTGCGGAGGACGTTCACGCCGAGATCCAACACGCCGCGCCACTCCAATCCATTGATATCAGGGATCGTGCTGGCTGGAGCGCCCCCGACGCGAAGCCCGAGCGCCTGCATGCGAAGCAGGCAGCCCTGATTGCCGCCGCCCAATTGCCGCCGCCCATGGCGCCGGCGAAAACCATTCAGTCCAACGGCGTGTGCTGCATCGTCGGTCCTACCGAGAAGGCAATCCGGATGGCCGGACTGGTGCAGGACGAACTGGGTGTTACCTGTATTGTTAATGATGCCGGCCCCATCCAGCTGCCATCTGCCGCTTACGACGTGGCCAAGGGCCAACTGACGGGAGCCTACGGTGCACTTGGCAATTTCAAGCTGGAATTCGCCCACCTGCAACCCTTGCACCCGGCCGGTCGCGGTGAGCTGGGTTACGAGGCGGCCAAGCCCACCGCCCGCAGCGAATGCGATGTGTTTATCGATCTGCGGGGCGGCGCCCCGGCATTTCCGAGCCACGAGAAGCGCAACGGCTACTTCTGGGCCGATCCGGAAAAGTCCGGCGAGCTGGAGCGCATTGCCCTGACGGCAAGGGAAATGGTGGGTGAATTCGAAAAAACCGTCTATTTCAGGCTCGAAGAGTCTCTGTGCGCGCACTCCCGGGCCAACAAGCCTGGTTGTACACGGTGCCTGGATGTCTGCCCGACAGAGGCTATTTTTTCCTTCGGGGATCACATCCAGATTGATTCGGATATCTGTGCCGGTTGCGGCTCCTGCGCTGCCGTCTGTCCCACCTCTGCAGTGACCATGAATGAGACGCCGTTCGAGGCGATCACCAAGGCTGTGGAAGTGATGGCCAAAGTCTACCGCGAGCATACCCACGAATCGCCCCGCCTGGTCTTCCATACCCTGGAAGCTGGCACAGAGGCCATTGCCAACCTGGCCCGCTACGATAATGGTCTCGCGGATGATCTGATCCCGATGGGGCTGGAACATGTCGACCGGATCGGCCACGCTGAAATCATGGCGGCGTTTGGTGCCGGCTACGCCGAGGTTCTCATCCTTGCGGACAACGAGCTGGATCGCCGTGCAGTGACCGCAGAAGTGGAGCTGGCCCAGGCCATGCTCAAGGGTACCCACAACTCGCCGAGCCGGATCAGGGTTATTTCCGCCATCGAGCTTTGCGACGCCGGGGACAATGCCGGTCGCGTGAGCGACCCTGTGCTGCTGGTGGGCGGTCGCCGGGATATCACCCGGGTGACAGTGGCCGCCATGTCGGAGAAAATCGAAGAGCCGATTCCGTTGCCCAAAGGCGCGCCTTACGGTGCCATCGAAATTGATTCCGATAAATGCACCCTCTGCCTTGCCTGTGTATCACTATGTCCGACCGGCGCCCTTGGTGACCATCCGGATCGGCCCGAGGTGCAGTTCACGGAAAACGCCTGCGTCCAGTGTGGTATCTGCGAGAGTACCTGCCCGGAAACCGCCATCACCCTGAAGCCCCAGCTTGATGTGTCCAAGGCGGCGCTCAGTGCCCGGGCGTTGCACGGTGAAGAGCCCTTCGAATGCATCAAGTGTGGCACCCCGTTTGGTGTAGCCAGCACGATTAACCGCATCGTCGAGAAGCTGGAAAACCAGCACTGGATGTACAAGAACTCTGATAACGTGCAGCTCATCAAGATGTGCGATGACTGTCGGGTCAAGGCCCAGTTCCATGGCAGCACAGCGCCCATGGCCGGTGGCGAGCGCCCGCGGGTCCGCACCAGTGATGACTATCTGGACAGTTAAAAACAACAGGACACACCATGGTTGAGTACACCGAAGTAGGAAAAAATCCGAATCTGATCGGAACTGACGCTCCAAGGCCTCAGGACAAGAACCCGAGGGGCGTCGATCGCATCATTGCCATTGCGTCGGGCAAGGGCGGCGTTGGTAAATCGACCGTGTCGTCCAACCTGGCGGTGGCCCTCGCCTCGAAAGGGCTGAAGGTCGGCTTGCTGGACGCTGACGTCTATGGCCCGAGCCAGCCCCGCATGCTGGGGGTTTCCGGTCGTCCGTCCAGCCCGGATGGAAGCACCATCCTGCCGCTGAGAAATCACGGCGTAACGCTGATGTCCCTGGGCCTGATGGCACCGGAGGACGAGGCTATCGTCTGGCGCGGGCCGATGCTGATGGGCGCCTTGCAGCAGATGATGAACCAGGTTGAATGGGGCCGGCTGGACGTGCTGCTGGTGGATCTTCCGCCGGGCACCGGTGATGTCCAGATGACCCTGAGCCAGAAGTTCTTCGTGGCGGGTGCGGTCATTGTCTCGACACCTCAGGACATCGCCCTGATGGATGCTCGCAAGGGCATTGATATGTTCAAGCGAATGGACGTTCCGCTGTTCGGGCTGATCGAAAATATGGCGTCGTTTATTTGCGATGGCTGTGGCAAGGAACACCATCCCTTTGGGCACGGCGGCGCACGAGCCGAGGCAGAGAAACTGGGCTCGCCCTTCCTCGGAGAGATTCCCCTGGATCTCGATATCCGGTTGGGATCGGACGGCGGAGTTCCGATTGTGGTCTCGAAGCCTGACAGCCCCCAGGCCCAGGCTTTCCAGCGCATCGCCGATGAAATTGTCGCCTCTGACGTCTACGCCCGGGCCATCCAATGATCGAATCACCCCAGTTCCCACCGTTACTAACGGGAGAAGTGGTGCCCAGACACATGGACCCGTTTGATAAAGCCGTCAGCCGGGCGATCGCGGGCGTCGATTCCGGCACGGTGTTCTACTCCGAGCAAGACGACACCCTGCGCGCAGCCCTGGTCCTGGCGCCCGAAACACCGCTTGAAGAGGCGATTCAGGCAGTCTATGTGGCCCAGATCGGCCTTGCCGAGAGTCTGGGCGCGCTGGCCCCGCCCGAAGTGCCGGTGTACTTTGAGTGGCCTGACCGCATCAAGGTAAACGGTGCGCTCTGTGGCAGTGTTCGTTTCGCATCGGATGTGTCTGATCCCAAGGCCTACCCCAACTGGCTGGTGATTGGAATTGAGGTGCCTTTTATTCCGAAGACGGACCAGCCGGGAGAAAACCCGGATGAGACCTGTCTGTATGAAGAAGGCTGCATCGAAATCACACCCATGGTCCTACTGGAAAGCTGGTCCAAGCACACGTTGCTGTGGCTGACCTACTTTTTGGACAGCGGCTTTGAGCGGGTACACAACGAGTGGCGGCCAAGGTGCGACACCTTGGGCAAAAGGATTGAACGGCCCAGACCAGGTACCTTCGTTGGCCTGGATGAAAAAGGCCGGATGCTGTTGCGTCAGGATGTCATGACCGAGACGCTGAGTTTGATCGAATTCGCGGAGCACGTATGAAACTGGCCCGAACCCTTCAGTTGGATATTTCCGACGAAAACGTATTTGAAAAGCCTGCACCCAGCGGTGAGTGGGCGATCTCCGGTGGCTTCGAGTTTTCCAACTGGACTGAGGGAGACCTGAAAGGCAAAGCCCGTCAGGCGTTCAGTAACGGCTGGTACAGCATTGAATCAGGCGGGCGCGCCAGTTTCGTGGGGGTCTGCAACATTACCGAACCGGAACTGGAGCATGTTCGCCGGACTCTAGCGCAGACCTTTGTTGACCATTACGGCGCGCCGGATATCGACGCGGCCTACCCGGTTGCCTGTGAGGAAATCGACCAGATGCGCAGCATGTGCGAGGACTTCGAGGACAACACACTGTTGATGGTCAGCCGCACCCTGACCGAGCTGGGTGTCGAGGAAACCTACCGTTCCCGGGGGCCTCAGGATGCCTCACTGGAAGCGTTTGCGGTTCACGGCAGCGTCGACTGACTACAGACCGAAGCTGCCGTATGGAATAAACCGCACGGGAGTGCCCGGCTCAATCTGCTGGGCACTTTCATCCAGTTCCACCAGCCCCTCGGACCAGGCCAGGCCGGTCACCCGGCCGGAGCCTTCCGAACCGAACACCTCTACCTGCCCATCCCGAACCCGTGCCCGCAGCATCTCGCTGCGCCCGGGCTTTTTGTTTTTCGAAAAATTCGCCGGCATCACGTAGGCCTGGGGTTCGAACCATTCACCGCCTGCAAGTAATGCCATTGCAGGGGCACCAAAACGCAGGGCACAGACCCAGGCGGCGACCGGATTGCCCGGCAGGCCCACCACAGGCGTGCCCTGGAACATGGCGAGGGCCAGCGGGCGGCCAGGTTTGATGGCAATGCGCCAATTGCTGATGTCGCCGTGGGCTTTCAGGGTCTTCGACACGTGATCTTCGTCACCGGCCGATACGCCGCCACTGGTGAGGATCAGATCGCACTCTTGCGCCCCTGTTTCCAGAGCCGATTTGACCTCGTCAGCCCGATCGAGTGCATGACCAAGGTCCACCAGCTCGTAGCCCAGTTGCGAGACCAGGGCGCTGAGCATCGGCCGGTTGGCGTCGTAGATTTGCCAATCAGTGACTGTGGCACCCACCGGTTTTACCTCATCGCCGGTAGACAGAACGCCAACCCGCAGCTTCTGGTAGACGTCGACCGACTCCACCCCAACGCTGGCGAGTACGGAAATCTGCGTGGGTGTCAGGCGAGTTCCTGCGATCAGGATTCGATCCTGTGCCTGGATGTCTTCACCGGCTTTGCGGGCATTGGCGCCCGCTTTCAGAGTGCCGTTCAGATACAGCTGGCCATCCCGGACTTCGCAGTCTTCTTCGAGGACCACTGTGTCTGTCCCGGATGGAATGACTGCGCCGGTGAGAATCCGGATCGCATGTCCCGCGGGAACCTGGCCTTTGAAAGGCTCGCCGGCGGCACTGCGACCATCGACCAGAGGCAGTGTGCAGGGAACATCCGTTACAGGGCCCGCCAGTGCATAGCCGTCAACCGCCGAGTTGTTGCTTGGTGGGTGCGCCCGGGGAGCGTAGACGTCGCTTGCCAGGATACGGCCGTTTACCCGGGATAGGGGAACGGCGTGTTCAGTCTCCACCACAGGGTGCAACCGTGAACGCAAACGCTCAAGGGCCTCTTCGACCGGGGTCCAGTTGACGCCGGGGGGCAGGGCAAAGCAGTCGTTGCGAAGCGGTTTCATGGATCTTCGGCTCCTGGTTATGCCGTTCAGGCTTGCTTGCGGTTCAGAATAAAATCAGCGATGGCGGGAATGTCGTTGATGTCGAAAACGGGCCCCGAGAATTCGGCAGCGTAGTCCGACGCCACAGCAACAATGCTCGGGTCCTCGGTGAACAGCGGTGACCTCGAACCTTCTCGTCGATGCACTTCGATCTTGGCGTGGGTGTGGGTTTTGAATCCCTCCACCACGACCCAGTCACAGGGGCTCAGTCGTGCCAGCAATTCATCCAGCGTCGGTTCCGCCGCTCCCCGGAGTTCGTGCATGATGGCGAAGCGCTGGCCACCAGCGAGGATGACCTCCCGGGCGCCGGCGTCGCGATGCTTGTAGCTGTCTGTTCCGGGTTGATCCACATCCACCATGTGGTGGGCGTGCTTGATCGAATTGACCGTTAACCCCCGACTGGACAGCTCACGAATCAGGGCCGAGGCCAGGGTGGTCTTTCCGGAGTTTTTCCAACCTACAATGCCGATGACGTTCACTTCAGATTCTGCTCCGCCCAGGCCAGATCTTCCGGCGTATTGATGTTGAAAAAGTCGCCCTCGTTGAACACCACCAGGGTTTCGCCCTGGGCCTGAGTCCACTGGCGGATCTTGCGAACCCCATCGTTCAGGGCCGCCCGAAGGTTGTGGCGCAAGGATACCTGCCAGCGACCAAAGGTTGGCTGTGGCAGTCGACCCCGCTCGGGGTCCGGCGTGGCTGCCAGTACCACCGGGGTATCATATCCGGCCAGTCTTTCGGCCAGGTCCCGGGGAAAGGAGGGGGTGTCCGCGGCAACGCTGATCAGCCAGTCATGGCCCTGCTCGGCCGCCCAGTCCATGCCAGCCAGTACACCGGCCAGCGGGCCGGGAAAGCCCTCGATGGAGTCTGCGACCACTGGCAAACCCAGATCGTCAAACCGATGGATATCGCCGTTGGCATTCAGTACCACCGCGTCGACCTGCGGCGTGATTCGCTCAATAACCCGCTGGATCAATGACTGGTCGCCGAGCATAAGGCGGCCTTTGTCGCCGCCGCCCATCCGGTTTGCCTGGCCGCCGGCCAGGATGACTGCGCAATCGGTCACGCCGTGCCTCCGTCAATCATGCTGAGCCCCTTTTCGACGCAGCTTTTTGTCTTCATCGGGAACCTGCGAGAGGTCCTGATCGAACACCAGGCGGTGTTGGCCGCTCAGACAGGTGAATTTCTTGCCTCGCATCCGCCCGATCAGGGTCAGCCCGACTTGCCGGGCAATATCGACGCCCCAGGCGGTAAAGCCGGAGCGGCTGATCAGAGTGGGAATGCCCATGAGCGATGTCTTGATCACCATTTCCGAGGTGAGTCGCCCGGTGGTGTACAGCACTTTATCGGCCGCAGAAATATTGTTCAGGTGCATCCAGCCAGCAATCTTGTCCACGGCATTGTGGCGCCCGACATCCTCCATATAGGCGAGGATTTTCTGGCCCTGGCACAGCGCGGTGCCGTGGATGGCGCCGGTCTCCATGTACAGGCTGGGTGTGTGGTTGATCTGGTAGGAAAGGTCATAAAAGGTGCTGGTGTGTACCGGAGTGTCTGGCAAAGATAGCCCTTCCAGTCCGGCCATCATATCGCCAAAGACCGTGCCCACCGCGCATCCGGAGGTACGGGTTTTCTTTTCCAGCTTGTCCTCAACATCAGTAACGCTGGAGGTTCGAACCACGGCAACCTCAAGTTCCTCATCAAAATCGATCCCGGTGACCTCATCGGTCTCTTTCAGCATGCCCTGGTTGAGCAGGAAGCCGAGGGCCAGGTACTCGGGGTGATCGCCAATGGTCATCGCCGTGACGATCTCCTGGCTGTTCAGGTAGATGGTCAGTGGGCGCTCTTCGATCACGCTGATCGATTTGGCCTCGCCGTTTTCGTCAACGCCTTCTACCGGCCGGGAAAGCCGGGGATCCGTGGGATCGGGAAGTATGGGATCAATCGTCATTTTTGTTATAGCCGTTTCATGAATGCCGCAGAATGGAAGTTGTACGGAGATTGGCAGAGATTAGCTTATTTGGCATTCGGGAAAAACAGCTGCTTTCAGCCAATAAAAAACCCCGGCATGGCCGGGGTTTTCTATTGGCGTAAAACCGGGTCAGGCCGGGGGCCTTAGAACTTTGCCCGATTTGTCCTACTGGGCGTTCGGGAAGAACAGTTGCTGCCCGTCTACCTTGAAGTCGGCAATTGCCTTTTGTCCATCGTCGGACAGCAGCCAGTTATGCCATTTTGCGGCCATCTCATGCTTGAGATGCGGGTGCTTCTCTTCAGAAAGCAGCAGGCTGCCGTACTGGTTGAACAGCACTTTGTCACCTTCGAAGAGCAGCTTCAGGTTCTGGCGGTTTTCAAATGCGACCCAGGTTGCGCGGTCTGACATCACATAGGCATCCATGGCGGCGGCAGTGTTGAGGGTGGGCCCCATGCCGCTGCCCAGTTCGCGATACCAGCTGCCGCCCGGTTCAATACCGGCACTTTCCCACAGGCGAAGTTCTGCACGGTTGGTGCCACTGTCGTCACCACGAGAGGCAAACGGTGCCTCTGCTTCAGCAATGGCAGACAGCGCTTCAGCGGCGGTCTTCGCTGCGCTGATGTTGGCCGGATCATCGGCAGGGCCAATTAATACAAAGTCGTTGTACATCACGTCGGCCCGCTCTGTGGCGTAGCCGTTCTCCACAAAACGTTTCTCGCCTGCGGTGTCGTGTACCAGAAGGCTGTCGGCATCACCACGGCGAGCGATTTCGAAGGCCTGGCCGGTACCAACGGCGACAACGCGCACTTCGATGCCAGTGGCGTCCTCGAACTTTGGCAGGATCGAATCAAACAGGCCCGAGCTCTCAGTTGAGGTTGTCGAGGCCAGCGTTATGTAATCTTCGGCGTGGGCGCTGAAGGCCAGGCCCATGGTAGTGACGGCTGCAAGAACCAGATTAAGGGTCTTTTTCATCTTGTTATCTCCATCTTGGGTTTCATTCATCGGGTGAGCAGTGGATTGGTCGGGTTTTATGGTGGCGCATCAGGCGACAAGTTCACCGGAAATAAAAGCTTGTGCCTGGCGCGACACCGGCGTTTCAAAAAACACGTCTGCAGGCGTGTGCTCCTGTACCTGGCCACCAGAGAGAAACAGAACGTCGCCGGCAAGCCGCCTGGCCTGGTGCAGGTCATGGGTTGTCATCACAATGCGTGTGCCCTGGTCATGAAATTCCTTAACGGCGGTTTCCACGGCCTTTATCGCAGCGGGGTCCAGTGCGGAGGTGGGTTCATCCAGAAACAGCACTGCCGGTGAAAGCGACCAGGCACGTGCCAGTGCCAGGCGTTGTTTCTCGCCGCCGGACAGCACCCGCGCAGGCGTGTCGGCGCAGGAGGAGAGGCCAAACCGGGCCAGGGCTTCGAGAGCCAGCTCTGTGCGCAGCTTGCGTGGCACATTGTTGACCGCCAGTGCGTGCCGGAGGTTGGCCAGCGCCGAACGGCGCAAAAGGATTGGCGTCTGAAAAACCATGGCCTGGCGGGGCGCACTGGCGCCTGACCAGCTCACGGCGCCCTCCGTCGGTGTCAGCAGGCCGTGCGCCAGTCGCAGCATGAGGCTCTTGCCGGCGCCATTGGGGCCCATTACCAGCGTGGGGCCGGGGCCATCGAGCGTGAACGAGCAGGGACCAAAAAGCCGGTGCCCGAAAGGGTTGAACTCAACGTTTTCAAAACGCAGCGAAGGGGGTGCGCTGAGCTCGATCGAATTGTTGAGAGGCACGTTCAACGAAGTCATTCCATGCGCCTTTTTGCCATTTCACTCAGAATGTAGGCCGTTGCGTTGATGGCCATAACCAGGGTCAGGAGCACGATGCCCAGACCCAACGCCAGGGGCAGGGCGCCCTTGCTTGTTTCCAGCACGATGGCTGTGGTCATGACCCGCGTTACACCATCAATGTTGCCGCCAACCATCATCACGGCGCCTACTTCGGCGCTGGCCCGCCCGAACCCTGCGAGCAGAACGGTCAGCAGGGCGAAGCGGGCATCCCACAGCAGGGTGGGCATCATGCGCGCCCTGGACATGCCCAGAGAGACAAACTGTTCCCGGTATTCACCAAGCAACTCCTCCACTTTTTGCCGGGAAAGCGCAGCGAGAATAGGCAATACCAGAATCACCTGCGCAATCACCATGGCGCCGGGCGTGAACAAAAGCCCCAGCTCCCCGAGAGGCCCGGCCCGCGACAGCAGAAGGTAAACGCCAAGCCCGGCCACAACCGGAGGTAATCCCATGAGCGCATTCAACGCCACAATTACCCCGCCGCGCCCGGGGAACTGCCACAACGCGACTGCCGCACCGAGCGGAAAACCCAGCGTTGCCGCGATCAGGACTGCCAGAAGCGAAACCTGCAGCGAAAGCACCACGATCTGGTACAGCGAGGCGTCGAGATTCACCAGTAGCGACAGCGCTACGTAAAACGCATTATCTTCCACAGCAGCGTCTCCTTAGTGTTGAGCATCGTGGCGTTTTTAACTACGCTTTGCACAGCCTGCTGAAAAATATGCAGCCAAAAACAGTCTGGTGCTTTTGCCCGATCCGCCGGAGAAACCGATGTCCCTTCCCGCCTATCTCACTACGGCCGAGGCCGCCGAGTATCTGCGCCTGAAAGAACGCAAGGTCTACGATCTGGTCAGCCAGGGTGTCATTCCCTGTGTGCGAATTACCGGAAAGCTATTGTTCCCACGCCAGCGTATTGATTTGTGGCTGATGAACCATCTGGAAGGGGACGACGCGATCAGTGCGCCAACCCCGCCGGTGCTGGTGGGTAGTCAGGACCCGCTGCTCGAATGGGCGGTAAAGGAGAGCAACGCAGAGCTGGCCATGTTGTGCCAGGGAAGCGGTGATGGGGTGCAGCGGCTGGTCGATGGTCGGGCCATGCTCGCGGGTATGCATATCTGGCACGCCGAGAGCGAGCGTTATAACGATCCGGCAACCCTGGGTTTGACCGGGATGCGAGACCTGGTGCTGATTCGTTGGGCCAAGCGACAGCAGGGCCTGCTCCTGGCGCCGGGCAATCCCCACAAACTGACACAACTGGAGGATATCGCGCGGCCCGGTCTTCGCCTGGCCCATCGACAGCCGGATGCCGGTGTCAGTCATCTGTTGCAGAGCCTGCTTGCCCGCCATCGTATCGAGGGCAGTCAGCTGACCTGGGCCGAGCATCCTTCACTCAGCGAGGATGATCTGGCCCTGGCCATTCGCCAGGGGGAGGCGGACGTGGGCATAGGTATAGAAGCGGCGGCAAGGCGGCAGGGCCTGGCGTTTATCCCGCTGCAGCAGGAGCATTTTGACCTGGCCATGCGCCGGCGTCATTACTTCGAACCCGCCATGCAGCGATTGCTGGCTTTTGCCCGCAGTGAACGATTTGTTCAGCGAGCGGAGGCATTGGGTGGTTATAATATCAGTGAGCTTGGAAACGTTGTGTACAACGCCTGAGCAAAAATAATAAACAGGCAGATCAAGCAGGGGCCTGCATGGGGTCAATCGGAAACAGAACTGTCAAAGAGTTCAGCGGCGCTTTGGGAGACATTGGTACCCTGCTGCCACTGAGCCTTGGTGCTATTGGCGTGGCCGGGCTGGCGCCGGTACCGGTTCTGCTGGGGTTTGCCCTCTTCTATATCGCCACCGGTCTGTATTATCGACTGCCGGTGCCTGTGCAACCCATGAAAGCGGTGGCCGCGCTTCTTCTTACCACCCAGGTCAGCGCCCAGAGCCTCGTTGCCAGTGGTGTTCTGATCGGCGCGATTCTTCTGATTCTCGGTTCAACCGGGTGGATCAACCGGGCTGCGCGCCTGGTACCGGGGTCGGTGTTGAGCGGCCTGCAGTTGGGGCTGGGGTTGTTGTTGGCCAGCATGAGCCTGGAACTGATGACTACCTCTTTGCCGTTGGGGCTCCTGGTCCTTGCGTTGCTGGCCGTCACCCTGAAACTTTTCCCCAGTTGGCCTGCGGCATTGCTTGGTCTTGCCGTGGCGATGGTTCTCGGTGCGCTGCTGGGCTCCCCCGGGCTACCGCTACCCGCCGATCCGGCGATTTTCTCGATGCCGGAGCTGCCCTCAATGGATGACTGGCAGCAGGGATTTTCCATCCTGGTGCTGCCACAACTGGCGCTGACCATCACCAACGCGATCGTTCTGACGGCCCTGGTGGTCGGGGATTATTTCGGCGACCAGTCCCGGGTTTCGCCTGCGCGTCTTTCCGTTACAACCGGCCTGGCCAACCTGTGCCTGGTTCCGTTCGGTGCCTTGCCCATGTGTCATGGCGCTGGCGGTGTTGCAGCACACTATCGGTTCGGTGCCCGCACGGGCATTGCGCCGGTCCTGCTGGGCGTGGGTTTGCTTCTGGTGGCAATCGTACCCGGCGGGTTGTCGTTTATCGCGGCTGTACCCGCGGCCGGTCTTGGCGCCTTGCTCATGGTCGCAGCTGTTGAGCTTGGCCTCACCAGGCGTCTCTGGACCGCGAAACCATCCTGCTGGCCGGTGATCGGAATCACCGCACTGATTACCTTCTGGGCCGACCCGTTTTTCGGATTCCTGGCCGGGGTGGCGGCGGAGACGTTCCGGACTGCCTGGTTGCGGGGACGATTCAACGGTGTGCATCAGGACTGAGAGAGCTGCCTCAGTCTCCCAATACCCCCCGAATGCCAACGTTTTTATCCTGCGGATCAAACAAAGCGCCCGGATTCAGGATGCCCTGAGGATCCAGGAAGTGCTTGCCCGCCGCCAGGGTCTGACGAAACAGCGGTGATGTCTGCTGCTCATAGCCAAAGCGATGATCCCGGCCAACGGCGTGGTGATGGGTGACGGTAGCGCCTTGCTCGGCCAGCACTTCCATGGAGATGCGCTTGAGCTGTTTCCACTTTTCCAGGGCTTTGCCCAGATCGCCGGTGGTGTCGCCCACGCAATAAAAAGTGAAATAGGGTGCGGGACCGTCCGGGTAAACGTGAGTAAAACGGCAGGAAAAGGAAAACGGACGTTGCGTGATCTCCCTAAGCGCGGTCTCCATGGTGGATTTTACCGCCTTGTAGAGCTCCGGGAACTTGTCCCAGGTAATCGCGGTTTCGAAGGTGTCGGCAATCATGCCCATGGCTGTCAGGCGGTTACGCCAGTAGGGCATGCGAATAAAAGCATTACGCCACGACTCGGCCTCGCTGGCCCCTTTCTCTGAATGATCCGGGTTATAGGAAATGCCATCTTTTTGCAGAACGCCGCCATGCTCCTCGGCAATAGCAACGGCCCTTTCGATTTTCTGGTCTTGGGGATGGTCTGCGGATTCGAAGCCAAGAACCAGAACGGCGCAAGGCCTGTCAGCAATCCGGTTGATGATCACTTCGGCTTCATCGAGCAGGCGGCAGTTGGATGGAAACAAGCCCGATTGCGCAATCTGCCGGACCGCATCGACGCCTTTCATAAAACCGTCAAACCGCACCGAGGCCGTTGCTCTCCAGGTGGGACGGTGCTGCAGTCGCATGGTTGCCTCGGTAATGATGCCCAGGGTTCCCTCCGAACCACAGATCATGCGATCTGCCGAGGGACCGGCACCTGAGCCGGGCAAGGCCCGGGTCTCGATAATGCCTTTGGGCGTGATCAGCCTGGTTGCTTCCACCATGTCTTCAATGTGGGTGTAGACGGTCGCAAAGTGCCCGCCAGCGCGTGTGGCGAGCATGCCTCCCAGGCTCACAAAGGGAAAGCTCTGCGGATAGTGGCGCAGCGTCAATCCGTGCTGTTTTAACTGCCGCTCAAGATCCGGGCCTTTGATACCAGCCTGAATCCGTGCCCGGCGGCTGACCGGATCGATCTCCAGAATCCGGTCCAGGTTCTCCATATCAACGCTGATGGTCGCCCGGTAGCTGTCGCCAACATCGGGCTCAACGCCGCCACAGACGCTGGTGCCGCCACCAAAGGGGATAAGTGCAATGTTGTTTGCGGCCGCATAGCTGAACAGTTGCTGGATGTCGTCTTCGGTTTTGGGAAAGGCAACGGCGTCGGGCGGATTATGTACTTGCCGCATCAGCATCCGGGCCATATCGGCGTAGGACTTTCCGTAGCTGTGCACCAGACGGTCGTAGGGCGTCGTGGAAATAATGTCTGACAGGTGCTCGGGAATCGTTGGTAATCGGGACGCGGGAAGCTCGAAGTCTTCAACCGCTGGTGGCTCAATCTCCACCAGACCTTCCGGTACAAACATTTTCGTGACCGTTTCGATCATGGCATGTTCGTCCGGGTGCAGATCCTCGTCCTCATAGCCCCAGCCCCAGAACCGCAGGGGTTTGCGAAGTGACTTGGTGCCGGATTCAGGCATCTGGTTCTCCATCTGTGAAGGGGCTGCCCCGTTACTCTGAACACTTCATCCTTTGAAATGATATCCTCGTACACCACTATCAGACACGCAAATAAATCCTGAATGCCGCTATCCTTCAGGCCACCTTTAATGAGGAGTTCGAGCCTTACCCATGAAAGTTATTATTCGTTATTTTTTCCGCACCCTGCGTCTGGTACTGACGCCCTTTATGCTACTCAGCGAAAAGCTCAGCACGCCAGAGAGCGTGAATCGAAGCGCTGAAGAGCAGGCCCGTGTCGATGAAGCCAGCAAGGATCTCGCCCTTTACCAGTTCAAGGCTTGCCCGTTCTGTATCAAGGTAAGAAAGGAAATTGCCAGGCTGGGTCTCAACATCGAAACCCGCGACGCCCAGCATGACCCGGAGCATCGTGCGGCGTTGGAAGCCGGTGGGGGTCGTGTCAAAGTGCCCTGCCTGAAGATTCGGCATGAGGATGGCAGTGCAGGTTGGTTGTACGAGTCTGGTGAGATCAAGGCATGGTTGCAGGAGCGGTTTGAGCCGGCCTGAGTGCGTTTATTGATGGAGTGGGCCTGGTCAGCCACTCAGCATCATTTCTCCGGAATGGTCGACTCCAGTGAAATGTCGATAAGCTCATGCTGAAGCTTTTTCAGAAGGTGAAGCAGGCTGACACCGTCATCAAAACTCATCCCTTGCATGGCCTGTCTGTAGAACTCGGCAATCGAGTCTTGCAGCCGGTCCCAGAAAAGCCGACCAGACTCGGTCAGAACGACCAGTCTGGCTCGGCGATCCTGGGGGTCCGGTATCCGGACGACATGCCCGTCCCGCTCCATTCGTTTGAGCACTCCGTCGAGGTTTTGTCGACTGACGTAGAGGTACTCTTTCAGTTGATTGAATGAGGTGCCGTCTTCGAAGCCTTCCCGCGACAGTGCGCCCAGAACCGCCCACTGCACGGCGCTGATGCCCATTTCATTCTGAACCTGGCGCTGGAGAATGTTTCCGGTCTGGAACAGGCGGAAAAACAGGCGGTTGGGTATGCCTCCGGATTCATTGACGATCATCTGCACTCCTGTAATGCCCTGCTGGCGGCTGAACCGGTGAGGGCGGTTTTCGGCGTCCTGAATCACGGAAGGCATGGGACGCGTCACTTTGGCAGGTATTCGCGGGCGATAATGTTTTTCATGATCTGCGCGGTACCGTCACCTATCTGAAGGCCCAGAACATCCCTCAACCGTTGGGCGAAAGGCAGATCCTCACCCCATCCGGTATGGCCATGGGCCAGCAGGCACTGTTTGACCACGTCGAAGGCGAGCTTTGGCCCCCACCACTTGTTCATGGCTGCTTCTGCGTTGTGGGGCCGATTGTTGTCCTTGAGCCAGAGCGCATGGTAGCACTGCATGCGGGCCGCATGAACATAGGTCTGGTATTCGGCCAGCGGGTGGGTCAGACCCTGGAATGCAGACAGGTTCTGGCCGAAGGCGGTACGCTCGGTCAGCCACTGCCAGGTTTCATCCAGGGACTGCTGGGCCACCGCCAGGCATTGCAGGCCGATCAGGGCGCGGCTGTAATCGAAACCCTGCATCACCTGTTTGAAGCCTTTGCCCTCGTCGCCCATCATCTGGCTGGCGTGAACTTCCACGTTATCGAAGAAGATGGAGCCGCGGCCGATAGCGCGCTGGCCGTTGTCTTCGAAGCGGGTTGTGGTAATGCCCGGGCTGTCCATCGGAACCAGAAACGCGCTGATGCCGGAAGCGCGCTGTTCCACCGTCCCGGTGCGGGCAAACACCACCGCCACATCGGCCTGGTCGGCCATGGAGATGGAGGTTTTTTCGCCGTTGAGCACGTAGACGTCGCCCTTTTTCTCCGCTTTCAGACGCAGGTTGGCAGCGTCGGAGCCCCCGTGGGGTTCGGTCAGCGCGATACAGGCTACTTTCTGGCCGCTGGTCATACCGTGCAACCATTCTTTGGCAAGGTCGGGCGCGGCGTGGCTCGCGATAATCTGGCCGTTGAGGGAAGTCAGAAGGGGAATGTAGCCAACGTTGAAATCCCCTTTTGAGATCTCCTCGATGATCAGGCCGCTGGTAACACAGTCCATGCCGCTGCCGCCGAATTCCTCCGGTAGCTCGCCACCGAGCAGTCCCATCTCGCCGAGTTGGCGGATGACGTCCTTTTCGATAATCCCTTCCTGGTCTCGCTTGCGATAGCCCGGAGCCAGAACCTCGGCACTGAAGCGGGCCACAACCTCGCGAATCGCGTTCTGTTCTTCATTGAAACCGAAATTCATGATGCTCTCCGGGCTATCTGGCCGTTACTTGTAGTACTTGCGGAATTCCGGCTTGCGCTTTTCCAGGAAGGCGTTCACGCCTTCTTTGGACTCGTCGGTGTCGTAGTAGAGGCTCAGGGCCTGCATGCCGAGGGCGCCGATACCGGCAATGTTGTCGCTGTCGGCATTGAAAGAGCGCTTGGCGATGGAAATGGCCGTTGGGCTTTTTTCCAGGATTTCCTCGCACCACTTCTGCACTTCCTCGTCCAGTTGCTCTGGCGGAACCACGGCGTTGACCAGGCCCCACTCCAGCGCCTGCTGAGCGGAATACTTGCGGCACAGGTACCAGATCTCCCGGGCCCGTTTCTCGCCCACGACTCGGGCCAGGTAGGCGGTGCCAAAGCCGGGGTCCACTGAACCCACTTTGGGGCCGACCTGGCCGAAGATGGCGGTTTCCGAGGCAATGCTCAGATCACAGATCACGTGCAGCACGTGGCCGCCCCCGATGGCGAAGCCATTGACCCGGGCGATCACCGGTTTTGGCACTTCGCGAATGGTGCGCTGAAGCTCTTCCACCGGCAGGCCGATCAGGCCACGGCCGTCGTACTGGCCCTCGTGTGCGCCCTGGTCACCGCCGGTGCAGAACGCTTTTTCACCGGCGCCCGTGAACACGATGACGCCGATATCCTTGTTCCAGCCGGCGCGGTTAAACGCGTCCAGCAGTTCCATGCAGGTCTGTCCCCGGAAGGCGTTGTAGCGGTCCGGCCGGTTGATGGTGATGGTGGCGACGCCGTTGTTTTCGTCGTATAGGATGTCTTCGTAAGTCATGGTCCGTTCTCCTGAATCGTGTAACGGGTTGCTTAGCCGGCCATGGTCAGGCCGCCGGATACGCTGATCACCTGGCCAGTGATGAAGTTGGCGTCGTCACTGGCGAGCAGGGCGATGAGGCCGGGGTAGTCCTCCGGTTGGGCCAGGCGCTTCATGGGCACCGCGTTGCGGAAGGCTTCAAGCAGCTTCTCCGGGTTTGGGGCGGTTTCTGCCACGCCCTTGAGCAAGGCGGTGTCGGTGGGGCCGGGGCAGACCACGTTCAGACACACATTCTTGGTGGCCAGCTCCCGCGCCACGGTCTTGCTGAAACCCACCAGGCCGGCCTTGCAGGCGGCGTAGACGGATTCTCCGGATGAGCCCACCCGGGCCGCGTCGGAGGCGACGTTGATCACCTTGCCGCCGCCGGCAGCAATCATTCCTGGCAGCACGACATGGTGCATGTTCAGGGCGCCGGTGAGGTTCACAGCGATCAGCTGGTCCCAGAGTTTCGGCTCGGTCTTCAGGAATGGCATAAAGCGGTCGAAACCGGCGTTGTTGACCAGCACGGTGGGTACGCCCAGATCGCTTTCGATGGCGGCCACGGTGTCAGTGATCATGGCGTAATCGGTGATGTCGGCGGCGTAAGCTTTTGCCCGGCCTCCAGCTTCGGTAATCAGGTCTGCCGTGGCCCGGGCGGTGCTTTCGTCGCGGTCCAGCACCGCCACCAGGCTGCCTTCCTCAGCAAAGCGCAGGCACACGGCACGACCAATGCCGCCACCGCCACCGGTCACGATGACTGTTTTTCCCTCGAGGCCTCTCATGATGACTTGCTCCTGTTGTTGTGAGATCAATGGGATTAATGGTGTTTGTTCGGTTCCAGGCGAACGTTTCTGGCCTGCTCGCGCAGTTTGAATTTCTGGATCTTTCCGGAGGCCGTTCGAGGCATGGCCTCGATCACTTCCAGGTATTCAGGCAGGTAGTTTTTGGACAGTTGCTGTTCGGTCAGGTAGGTCTTGACCTGTTCCAGGGTCAGGTCGGTGGCGTTCTCATCCAGGGTGACATAGGCGCACAGGCGCTCACCCAGGCGTTCGTCCGGGCAACCGACCAGGGCGACATCGACAATGCCCGGGAACTTGTAGAGCAGGTTCTCTACCTCCACTACGGGAATGTTCTCACCGCCTCGAATCACCACGTCCTTGGTTCGGCCGGTGATGCGGATGTAGGCGTCTTGATCCATGCGAGCGAGGTCGCCGGTGTTGAACCAGCCGGATTCGTCCACGCCATAGAGTTCGGGGCGTTTGAGATAACCGACAAACAGGCTGGAGCCGCGAACCAGCAGGCTGCCTTCTTCACCGGCAGGCAGTTCGTTGCCCTGGAAATCGGTGACTTTCACTTCCATGAAGGGCATGGCCTTTCCGTCGGACTGGCTGGCCCGCTCGGCTGGATCTTCCGGGCAGGTCATGGTGACAGCGCCGTTTTCGGTCATGCCCCAGGCGGAGACGATCTTTGCCTTCAGTACCTTGCCGGCCTGCTCAACCACGGCGCTCGGGATCGGTGCGCCGGCGGAGACGAAGATCCGCAGGGAATCCAGTTCACCTTCGTGCTTGGGTGCGGTCTTGACCAGATCGGCCAGGAACGGAGTGGCGGCCATGGTGAAGGCCGGCTTTTCGGCACCAATCACCTTGCAGACATAGTCCGCGTCCCAGATGTCTTGCAGGATGGCAGTGGTGCCCAGATAGACGGGCATCATGATGCCGTACATGAAGCCCGTCTGGTGGGCCAGGGGGGAAGCCATCAGTACCTTGTCATCGGAAGTCAGGTGCAAGCGGTCGGCGTAGGGTCGAACATTGGAAAACAGCGTGTTGGAGGTATGCATTACGCCTTTGGGCTCACCGGTGGTGCCAGAGGTGTAGAGGATCTGGATCGCATCGTCGGCGGTGAGTTGGCGTTCTGCGAACAGGCTCGTGATGTCCTGCTGTTTTTCCCAGGGCGTCTCCATCAGGCGTTGTTCGAAGCTGCGTTCACCTTCTCCGCCGATGACCAGCAGCGTTTCCAGAGCCGGCAACTCCCCGCGAATACCGTCAACCATCGCCTCGTAGTCAAAGTCCCGGAAGACCTTTGGAATCACCAGCAGTTTGGCTTCGCCATGCTTGAGCATAAAGCGGAGCTCCCGCTCACGGAAAATGGGCATGAGCGGATTCAGGATGGCGCCGATGCGCATGCAGGCCAGATGCAGGGCCGTGGTCTGCCACCAGTTGGGTAGCTGGCAGGCCACCACTTCCCCCTTTCCGATGCCCATAGCCGCCAGGCCCGCTGCCATGCGAGTGACTTTGTCATTGAGTTCTCGATAGGTGAGGGCGTTGCGGGTGTCGCTGGTGACCTGATAACCGACGATGGCTTCCCTGTCCGGGGTGCTGGCGACCGCTTGGTCGAAGTAGTCGGTAATGATCTTGTCGTTCCACGCGCCGCTTTTGATCATCGCGGCACGGCGTTCCGGATTAAGAGTGATGCCTGTATCCATCTTTTTCACCTGTTCGTTCCGGTTTTTGTTATTAAAAGGCCTGGCTGAAGCTGAAATCTGGTCCAGCCTCATTAGCTTCACAATACGCCTCGCCAAAATAATATGTCAACATGTTGCTTTAAAAGTGCAAGGCGATGGCCATTTCCTTTGCCAGTTATTCTCAGGTGTTCAATACGTTAGACAGGACGACGGATGCCGCGATGGTGGTTCATTGAAGATTTGCAAATTCCAGAATCAAGGCGCGCAATTTACCTGCCGCCGGTGAAAGCGGTCTCCCGCAGCGTTGCAAGACACCATAACGGGTCCGAAGAGTTTCAATCCCGGTTACAGAAACGGTTGTCACCTTTCCGCTTTCAAGCAAGTCAGCCACGATAGGCCTGGGCGCAATACTGATGGCCTTGCTGCCGGTAACAATGGCCGCGAGCATGGCAATATTGTCGCATTCTATTCTCCGTTTAAGCCCGCCTTGTTGGGCGCTCATGGCCTGGATATTCCGTTCCATATCTTCAGGAACACGGGTCATGGCCAGGGGATAATCGAGCAAATCGCCCCAAACGACCCCTTTTTTCCGGGCCAACGGGTGATCATGGCGACAAAACACAACAACCTCGGGCTGCGGCAAATGGGTAATGTCCAGGTCCGGATCGCCAGACAATTCGCCGGTATCGGCCACAAACAGCTCTATCTCATGATCCAGCAGCGCAAGGCGTAAGTCCTGCCAGTTATCTGTTCGAATGTTGAGGCGGATTCCCGGGTATTGATCCACAAACCGGGCACAGACCTTATCCATCAGGGCCAGCGCCGGATAGGGGCCAGTTCCGATACTCAATTCGCCTGTCTCAAGCTCGTCGATGGCCTCGACTTCCTGCCTTAAAGATTCTGCCGCGGCCAGCAGGCCCCGGACATGAGGCAGAGCGGCCCGCCCATGTGCGGTTAAAACCACTCCGAAGCGCCCCCGATCGAACAGTCTTGCCCCGAGTTGGCGTTCCAGTTCCTGGATGCTGCGGCTTAACGCCGGTTGAGACAGGTGCACGACCTCAGAGGCGCGAGCAAAACTGCCGCACTCAACCAACGCCATGAAGTGCCGGATGTGTCGTGTGTCCATGGCACTATATCTATGCGTTTTGCGCATGTTAAGTCAAGAAACATTGCATTGGATGAACGGAACACCTCGCTTCAAACTGCAGTTACGTGGCGCACGATTCAAAACCAACAAAACCCAGGTGCCGCCAAAAAGAGGAGATTCCGCATGCTACCCCTATTCAAGAAGGCCATGCTGGCAGCGTTAGGTGCCGGTTTGCTGTTCCCGGCGATCGCTCAGGCCGAAACCTCCAAGCCGGCAACTGCGGTGACAGCAAAGGTTAACCAGGCAGTCCTTAACGAGCTGCCGTTTGCTGACACGCGATCATTTGAGGATGCGCGCCGTGGTTTCGTGGGTGCGCTGCCGAATGGTCGGGTAGTGGACGAAGAGGGGCATGTGGCCTGGGACATGGAGCCCTACGCCTTCCTCAATGGTGATTCAGCGCCGGATTCCGTTAACCCAAGCCTGTGGCGCATGGCGCAGTTGAATGCGATCCATGGGCTGTTCGAGGTGGTGGATGGCATGTACCAGGTCCGCAACATGGATCTGTCCAATATGACCATCATCGAGGGCGACAGCGGCCTGATCGTTATTGATCCCCTGCTTACGCCCGCCACGGCCCGCGCCGGTCTGGAACTCTATTACCAGCACCGAAGCAAAAAGCCCGTTGTGGCCGTGCTTTATACACACAACCATGCGGATCATTTCGGGGGTGTGAAAGGTGTGGTTAATGAGGAGGATGTTCGGGCCGGGAAGGTGCGGATCTATGCTCCGGAGGGGTTCATGGAGCATGCCATTGCAGAGAACGTGATCGCCGGCAATGCGATGACCCGTCGTGCCACCTACCAGTTTGGCGCCGGCTTGCCTCCAGGGGTTAGAGGTCATGTTGACACCGGACTTGGCAAGGCATTGGGTAGTGGCGGGCTCAGCCTCATTGCACCCACGGATACGGTACCTGACAACGCCAACCTGACCATTGATGGCATTGATATTGAGTTCCAGATGGCCCACGGCACCGAAGCCGAATCTGAGATGATGATGTATTTCCCCCAATTCAGGGTGCTCAACACCGCCGAGATCACCAGCCAACACCTGCATAACATCTACACCATCCGCGGAGCCGCGATTCGGGACGCCAATTCCTGGTCCAAATTTATCGATAAGGTGCTGGTTCGCTTCGCCGACCGCGCGGAGATTCTGGTGGCCCAGCATCACTGGCCGATCTGGAACCCGGAAGACATCACGCATTTTCTGGAAGTTCAAAGGGACCTGTACAAACATATCCATGATCAGACGGTTCGTATGATGAACCGTGGCATGTTGCCCGGGGATATTGCTGAAAACCTGCAGTTGCCTGAAAGCCTGAACCAGGAATGGTCAGCGCGCGGTTATTACGGAACCGTCAGCCACAATGCCCGCGGTGTATATCAGCGCTACATGGGCTGGTATGACGCCAATCCCGCCAACCTAAACCCTTTGCCACCTCGTGAAGAATCGAGACGCACCATTGATTACATGGGCGGCGAGGCGGAAGTGCTCCGAAAGGCCCGTACAGACTTTGCCGACGGCGACTATCGCTGGGTGGCATCAGTAATGCGACATCTCGTTTATGCCAACCCTGAAAACCGTGAAGCGCGCGAACTCGGGGCGGACGCTCTCGAGCAGCTTGGCTATCAGGCTGAGGCAGGCACCTGGCGCAGTGCCTACCTTGTTGGCGCGCACGAATTGCGCCACGGCGTGATTACACCGAAACATGTGGGGCTGCAGCCAGACCTGATGCAGGCGCTGGAAACCAGCATGTTTTTTGATGCCATGGGGGTAAGGATTGACCCGGAAAAAGCGGCCGGAAAGCACCTGGTGATCAACTGGTCCATCACCGACAAGAGCGAAGATTATCGGCTGAACCTCCAGAACGCCACGCTGACCCATCGGTCGGGGGAGCTGGACGAGCATGCCCACGCCAGCGTGAGTATGTCCCGAGCGGTTCTGGACAATATCCTCCTGCAAAAAACAAGTTTCCCGGAGGCGGTGCAGGCCGGCGATATCCAGGTTGAAGGATCAGTGGACGCCTTCTTTGGCCTGCTGCAAATGCTTGAGCAGCCGCCATCAAACTTCGCCATCATTGAACCGGTGGCGGTGCAATGATCTACAACAGCTTTGATTACATCGTCGTCGGTGCTGGCTCTGCCGGCTGTGTACTGGCAGACCGCCTGTCAGCCGACGGCCGATATTCTGTCTGCGTGCTGGAGGCCGGGCCCGGCAAGGGTTCGTTCACAATCCGGACGCCGGGCGCTTTTGCTGCCCACATGTTCATCAAGACATACAACTGGGCGTTCAACGCCCGACCCGACCAGCAACTGCGTGGTGGCCAGCCTCTGTTTACCCCTCGTGGCAAGGGGCTTGGGGGGAGTTCGTTAATCAACGGTATGTTGTATGTGCGGGGCCAGAAAGAGGATTACGACGAGTGGGAGGCTCTGGGTAATGAAGGCTGGGGCTATGCCGAGATGTTGCCTTACTTCCTGAAATCGGAACACCACGAGACACTGGCCGGAACGCCTTATCATGGCAAGGGCGGCAACCTTTATATCGGTGCCCCGGAAACGGCCGAATATCCGATGTCTGGAGCCTTCGTTGATGCGGCCCGGCAGACCGGTTTTCCCTACAGCAGTGATTTTAACGGCGCCGAACAGGAAGGTGTGGGGTATTTCCATCTGAACATCAAAAACGGCCGCCGGTTTGGTGTCGCCGATGCGTACCTGAAGCCCGCGATGAGCCGCCAGAACCTCACCGTGCTTACCGAAGCGCGAGTCAAAAAACTGGTGCTCGAGGGGAATCGGGCCGTTGCAGTTGAGCTTCGCCACAAAGACAGCGACCTTGTCTTGAATGCGAACCGGGAGATCATCCTGAGTGGTGGAGCTATCAATTCACCACAGTTGCTTCAGCTTTCCGGCATCGGGGATCACGATGCGCTGGAAAGCCTCGGTATCCGGTGCCGGCACGAATTACCGGGAGTGGGCAAGAACCTCCAGGAGCACGTGGATGCCTGTGTGCTGGTCTCAAGCCGGAAAAACAACGGCTTCACGGCCTCGCTCGGCGGCCTGCTGAAAATGGTCCCGGATACCATCCGATACTTCCTCAGTAAACGGGGCAAGCTCGCTAAATCCATCACCGAGGCTGGCGGTTTTATCAAATCCAGTGACAGCGTTAATCGCCCGGATGTTCAGCTCCACATGCTGCCGCTGCTGTTTGATGATAGCGGTCGGGACCTGAAACTCATGTCCAACCCAGGTTATTCAGTGCATGTCTGTGTGCTGCGGCCGAAGAGCTCAGGCACCGTAACCATAACGTCGGCCGATCCGTTTGCAGCGCCGGAAATCGACTACAACTTCTTTGCCGATCCCGATGACTGCAAAGTCATGGTGGATGGTATCCGCCAGGCCCGCCGGATTCTCGCGGCGAAGGCCTTTGACGATTATCGGGGTGAGGAACTCCACCCGGGCGCAGATCGCCAGTCTGACGAGCAGATCATCGAAAAGGTGAAGGAAAAGGTGGGCCTGGTATACCACCCGGTGGGCACCTGCAAAATGGGAACTGACAGGATGGCGGTCGTGGACCCACAACTCAGGGTGCACGGGCTAGGGGGCCTCCGTGTGGTGGACGCGTCCATCATGCCACGGCTGATTAGCGGCAATACCAACGCGCCTACGATTGCCATCGCCGAAAAGGCTGCTGACATGATTCTCGAAACGGCGGCAGGTTCCGACACCTGATCGAAAGGTTTATTCACTGGCATTAAGTGGCATCCACGGTCCGGTGGGCATTCTCCGTGTCATTTCACAGAGAACTGCGCCCAGCAGCTCAGATCACGAAGCGGATAGGAGGTCGGGCAGGAGTGCCACATATGTGTAGGCACAGGAAGTGCCCCAGCGTTTGCGAACGTAAAAAACATCAAGGTTCAGACAAAGCGGTCCCAGGGAACAGCGTCCTCCTGGAACGGTCGGGCAATCAGGTAGCCCTGCACTTCATCGCTCCCGACTTTTTTGACTAATTTGAGCTGATCCTTTCTTTCAATATTCTTCAGAATAACGCGCACGTCCACTTCGCCAAGGCGTGCTTTGATTATTCTCAATTGATCCTGCTCGTGTGCTTCGCGGGCCTTCCAGGAAAGCAAACCTGCATCAACCTTGATGGCATCGAAGAAATCCACACCCGCGGGGTTAAAGAGATTGAAATGCTGAGAGCCATAGCCATCGATGACAATTTCAACGCCGAGTTTCCGGATGGCTGCAAGTGTCTCGGGGGAAGTTGCCAGTGCACGCTTGAATGCCGATTCGTCGATCTCTATTCCGAGTCTGGATGCCCTGATTCGACTGGTGGAGAGCCTTTGGCGCAGATGCATCAGCATTTCCTCCGAAAACAGCTCTCTTGTGCTCAGATTGATTGATACTGCGACATTTTTGCCCTTGTCGATTCGGGCCTCCATAAGCTGAATGACCTGATCGATCACCCATATATTGAACGGGAGTGACAAGCGGGTGTTTTCAATGAAAGCCAGGAATGATCTGGGGTACAGCGTTTTCCCGCCGCGATCCCAGCGAACCAGGGCTTCCATACCGGTGAAGCGCCCGGACATGGTGTCCAAACGTGGCTGGTATTCGAGAAACAGCTCCTGATTTTTCAGTGCCTTTCCGACATCATTGATGGTGACGCCTGCATCGTCAGATTTCCAAGACTGCCGAGTTTCAGTCGTTGAACTTTTCGAATCTGATGCTCCGGCCTGCTTCTCCCGTGCGGATTTTGAACCGGGCTGAAGCTGCCTGATATCTGCATCCAACAACAGGTCGGAGACATCTGAGCGATTGAAACCCTCCAGGAGCTCTTTAATTTCCTTCGCAGAGTACTTTTTGGATAGGACTGAAAAAATGAAATCTTCGTCAGTCACGGAATCCAGTTCTTTTGGGCCCTCGACGCGTTGGCTGACATGCCGGAAGAAATCCTCAAGCAACTGGGCCACAGTTTCTTTGCTGGTTATTTCAAGTAGGCTTTCAGCATTTTCAAACTTGATGAGGTATTTCTTTCGGTCCGGGTCGACGTCATACCCATCGTCGCTTGACGATGTTTGCAGCTGAACACTGTGTTCGCTCGACCCCAGGGCAGCATCAGAGTCTTGAGGTGCGAGGGTGTGCACCATTTTACGAAAGAGCCCAATAACGAGAGCGATGACGATCAGCCAGAACAGGTAGACGATGTCTGCGAACAGATGCTCGCTGCTCGTCCTCAGGTGGTACAAGATGCCGAAAGTAACGATGCTGGTTGCAACGCCAGACGCCATCCCCAGAATGGCCGAGGCCACCACAACAGGGGCCAGCAAATAACTGATCAGAGCTACGCCGCTTTCGCTTGAAACGGAGAGCGCCCAAATAATCAAAAAGAACTGGCAGGCTGCCGCGAGTATGGTCAGGAGAATAACCCGATCCACTGACCATTTCTGGGTTGCAGCTGTGAGCGATATCAAAAAGCCGGTCATAAACTCGATCGTCGCTTAAAGAAAGTGGTCGATTTTTAGTGGCTTGGAGAAAAGATAGCCCTGGCCGATTGTGACACCCTCCTCAAGGAGGATTGCTGCCTGGTTTGCGTATTCAACGCCTTCAGCGATCACATCGAAACCGAATTGCTTTCCGAGGGATACAACAGAGCGAATGATGGCAAGATCATCATGATTGGACTGGTTCAGATTCATGACAAATTCCCTGTCAATTTTCACAACGGATGCTCCCAGGCGCCTGATGTAAGAGAGGCTGGAGTAACCGGTACCAAAGTCGTCGAGAATAATGTCAAAGCCTGCCTCTCGCAGAGCAGCCAGGTTCTTCGCTGCCGACTCGTATCCGTCGATTGAGAGGTTTTCAACGACTTCGAGGCTGACTTTCCCCTTCACATCACAGATAGCGGTTGCGGTATCAATGAACGCTTGGATGAACTCCCTGTCCAGCAGCGAGAAGGGCGACAGGTTCATCGAAACCTTGATGTCACCATAGCGCTCCCAGATATCTGGCAGATCATTGCAGATTTGCTCCAAAAGATTGAGCGTCAGCGCATTGATGTAGCCTGAGTTCTCACATAAAGGGATAAAGCGCCCGGGCGAGACAGTGCCGTGTTCCGGGTGGTCCCAGCGGGCAAGCGCTTCGAATCCAACGACATCCTGGGTCTCAAGGTTTAGCTGGGGCTGGTAGGCAACGTAAAACTCTTCCCCCTGAAGTGCCGTCGGTATATGTCCTGCCAGGAGCTGATCAGCCTGGGCGCGCCGCAAGTCGCTGTAGGTAAACTCAACGACACGATTTCGACCCTCGTCCTGCGACTGAGCCAAAGCGAAACTGCAAAAGCGAGTGCTTTCGTCAATCAGAGAGTAGGGCAGCCTGCTAATGAAGCCGCCGTTGAAGGTAAGTTGAAACATCTGCCCATCAATCCTTACCGGTCTCAGAGTGCTTTCGCAAAGACCTTCCAGCGTCTTGTCGAAGTCGTCTTCACCGTCTTCCTTTGAGGGTACAATGACGATGAATTCTCCCTCTCCAGCACGCGCGAGAATCGCCTCGTTGCAAAGCTGCATTTGCAACCGATCCCGAATTTCGAGAATGGCCGTGTCTGCCGCACTGTTACCCATAAACCCGCGCAGGTTCGCAAGGCCGTTGACGCTGATCGTACCCAAGGATATTGACGCCTGCTCTTCAGGTTTATTCATCGCTCCCATTTTTATCAGCTCCACTGCCATGGCGGGAGTCGGTAACTGAGTCAAGTCATCGTATGGAAAGTGAAACGGGACGTTCCTGTTGTTGCGATCCAGATCCTTAATATCATTCTGGATACCCAGGTAATGAGTCACAGACCCTTTTCCGTTGCGAATCGGTGTCAGGTAGAGGTCGTTCCAGAAAGCCGCGCCGTCCTTCCTGTAATTTTTGATGACGATGCGATGGGTTTTGCTTTGCGCAATCGCAGACTTGATGGAACCGATAACGGTCTGACTGGTTTCTTCTCCCTGAAGAAAGCGACAGTTCTTGCCCATGATTTCCGGCCGCTCGTACCCGGTGAGGGAACAAAAAGCATCATTGCAGTAGATGATGGGGAAATCCTCTACGCAGCTGCTTATGACAATTCCGCTGTTCGAAGAATCAAAGCATTGAAGTGCAATGTCAGAAATCGATTCCATGCAAGTTACCCGTCAGTTTTGATGCCGTTTCTTCCTTCAGACTTTGCTTCATAAAGGAGCTGGTCTGCGTGTTTGAGGACTTTATTTGCGCTGCTTTGAACAGCGGAAAATTCAGAGATGCCCGCACTGAAAGTTAGTGCAACGTCTATGCCATCGATTGTCTGGAGTTTCGACCTGGTCTTCCTGAGTATTTTCTTTCCGACTTCCAGGGCAGATTGAACTCCGGTGTTCGGTAGAATAATCAGAAATTCTTCGCCGCCCATTCGACCGAAGGTATCGACCTTTCTGACATTCTTGCTCACCAAGTCTGAGAACTGGCGTAGCACAAGGTCACCGAAATCATGGCCATGCTCGTCGTTAATCGCCTTAAAGTTGTCAATGTCGATCAGAATCACGCTCGAACGTTCCTGGTAGCGGTCGAAGCGTTCAGACTGGTCGCGCAGGAACTCGCTGAGATATCGGCGATTAAAGACCCCGGTCAGGTAGTCCTTGCTTGCTACTTCTTTTAGCTCAAGCTCAAGGTTTTTTCTATCGTCTATAGCAATCGTGATGCCATTCCATGTCACGCTTCCGTTTGGTTGCAGTTTTGGAATGGCAGTCCCCTCAAACCACCGAGTTTTGCCTTTGACCGTTGTTCGGTATTCAGCTTTCCAGTGAGTCATCGTGCGCTTCGATTCGGCCAAACTCTCGCGAACAAAAGGCAGATCTTCGGGCTCGATAATATCGAACGCCAAGTCCGGGTTGGCCAGGAATTCCCTGTTTTCAATTCCGAAAAACTCTTTGGTTTTTATGCTGATATAAGAAAAGTAATGACTTGAATCCGGATACACTGTGTAAGAGAAAACGATGCCAGGTAATGAATCGGCGAAGTTTTCGAAAAACAGTTCTTTGGTTAGCCTGTCAGTCACATCTTTGAACGTTGCATAGCGACACGAAATTCCCTCCTTCGCGGAACTCTCGCAGACGGTTGTCTCCAACCACAGGATTTGTTCATCGCTCCCTATCAGCCGGCACAAAAACGTACCGTGATCATGAGCCATCGGTGGCCTTTTCGGGTCCAGCTTTTCGAGAAGCCTGGCGATGTCCTGTGGGGTCATCAATTCCGAAAGGTTAATTTCAGTGCCCCTTTTGGAAGGCCCCAAAAGACCATGGAATGCCTCGTTTACAAGGACTTTTTCTGTTGTAGCGTCCCACCGCATGGAGGCAACACTGTCAGTGAATTCGGACGGAAATTGACGATCAATTTCGAGCTTCGGCGCTGAGGGTCCCGGTACTGGAGATCTACCGGCCACGCTGTTTATCCATGTACGCGAGGTCCTTGTGTGTAGTGAAAAGTTGCACAGGCTACAGAAATAGGTACGCACGTCCTGTGGGTAGTTACCAGTATCGAGGTGCGACATTTTGTCGCAGTAGGTGGGTTCGTATTTTTATGAAGTCTTTAAGTGGTGTGCGAGATTCCACGCGGCTTCAATCAGTCAGAAACCATAGAGTCGTTTTATAGAGGGTTGTCGACCGCCCGGGTAGAGGGCTATTTCGATCAAAGGAGAGGTATGTTCATCCTCGGCATGGTGCTCGACTGCTGCCCTTGCGTATCTTTAGAAGTATGGATTTTAGGAGGTGCAATCATGCGATCGGGTCGCAAGATGTCCGTCAACGTGCTGCCCTCCAGAAGCCTTTCTCCAGGTACCGGTCTGAGCACGGTTTTTTCGCTTTTAAACAAAAGCGAACATTCGAGTCAGGGCTTTTATCCGGAGTCTCCAAGCCAATCACAGCCATTTCATCCAGTATGATGGGGAGAGCAAATGGTAGACGCTGAATGATTACATGGCAGAGATAGTCATGCTCGGCTAAGCTATTGTTTTATCAATTGATGTGCAGCGCGGTTGATGGCTCAAAGTCAGTAATAATGACGCAGTGAAATTTCTGCAATGATAAAGCGCGCTGCCTAATTGCTGTTAGGCACCATTTTATGTCAGTTACGAAACCATATCGCCGGACATGCCGCCAGTTTGTAGATGGCAGCTATGCGGAAGGTGGACGTTGGCAGTACCTTCTTCATAAAAAGTTCGCCAACGAGCCGCAGCACTTTATCCGAGCGTTTTTGATGCTCCAAGATGATTTGGAAGAGCTCTTTACGTTCATTGAGCCTGCGGATCAAAACCTGAACGCCTACTCGCATCGAACCCAACAGCTACTGACAAGGTGCTGCATTGAAATCGAAGCAAATTTGACAGCAATTTTGCTAGAGAATAACTATCCGAAAACTAGTAGTGACCTAACCATGAAGGATTACAAGTTGGTCGAGTTTTCACACCGGTTATCTCATTATCGGGTTCGAATACCAGGATGGCGCGGCACACAGGGAACAAGAATGCCGTTTTCGCCGTGGGGTGGATCTACTCAAGATCCTTTGCCTTGGTATCAGGCCTATAATCAAGCCAAGCATGACCGGCACGCTCACTTTCACCTGGCGACTTTTGATGTGTTATTGGATGCCATATGTGGACTAGCGGCACTTCTGGCTGCTCAGTTCCATCAAGAAGACTATTCACCACAAGAGAAAACACTTGGTGTCGGGGCTAGCTACAGTTACGACACCGATGATGGAATGTCGACGAGCATTGGGGGCTTCTTCAGAATCGAATTTCCAACAAATTATCCCTTTAGCGAGCGCTACGATTTTGATTGGGAAGCGCTTCGACAGTTGCCTGATCCGTTTGATGAATTCGATCACGCTGCTTATGCCTAACCAGTGCAGGCACGGCGACGCCCATTACATTGCGCCTTCGGCTCCATTTCACGGGCGCGCATGCTGCAAGCGTTATATGGATGGGGAGAAATGAGTGTCTAGGCAGGTTGCGCTAATTGCACGCTGGAATGAGAAAGCTACCGATTTAGGGACCCGGCTGCTGGCGCTTTCTTGTTTTGATAACAACCGCTTCGTCAATGGTCGGAATGCCATTGAGGACGATGTGATGTCCTTCGAGTCATTGAGCCTTGAGATCACTACCGAAGTTATCGATTTACTCCACGAGTATTGCTTTATTTTGCGCAAACTAATCGAAAGAGCGGATTGTGTGGCTCAAGCCAAAAAACTTTATCCGCACCAAGGCGAAGAATCTATCAGTATCAATAAAGACGGTCCTGATGAGCGAAAGGTAATGCTTTGCCAAAAGGATTTGTGGTGGATTTTGGGGAGGGTTATTCACTCTCAGTCTGTAGTGGTGCTGGGGGGAGACACCAATCTGCTTCGGGTATACGGTGATGGCAAAACTCGAAGCTACAGCGATGGCTATTGTTATGTTTCGGTCGAGTCGGATTTTGATAACGAGGTACAGCACATTCTCCACATTCCTTCGCTGGTCCACGTTTTTTCATTCTCGGCCCTAGCTATCGAGATAAAGGAAGTGGTACGCGAGAACACCATATAACCAAGGGCTGCAGCCGACTGGTTTTCTGCTGCTCCAAACCGGCGGCGGAGCCCGGGCGTTAGATTGCCTTCCAGCAGGATGCTCTATATGAAAACACTTGCAAAGCTATGGCGAGAAGTACGGTCAGCGAGTTCAGTTGCACTTGCAGAACTGGAATCCGCACCTGGACCTAAACCAACTTCTCAGATGTGCGAATTTCTAATCCTTGGGGAGGATCAACGTATTGAGCTACACATGGGGGTCGACCCAATCGCACTGATGAGGAGTGTTTGGATGACTTGCGTCCACCGAAGACGTCAAGGCGGATCGACAGTTGCCATGCAGTTGGTGCGTACATTGACACAGAGGTATGAGCGAACGATATGGCGCAAAATCAGCGAAATTGTCCTAGCAGTGCGTCTCACATATACGTTTGATCGGAAGGACATTGCCCGTATTTATCTATGGGTGGCCTACTACGGCTGGAACATGCACGGATTCCAGCAGGCTTTCGAGGGGATCTCGAAGGCCACTGGCAACGACTCAAAAATCGGCGCGGCGAATCTTGTGGCGCGCCTTAAATACCCACAACCACGTCATCTAGATGAACGGCAACTCGGTCGAATTAGCCGCAGAGTTCACCATCTTCTCGCGCTTGATTCGGGCTCTACAAAACGCGGTACTTTCTCAGGCATTGCAAATCATGGAACCATTTCGAATTCCTGATCCGCTTCGTAATCTTAGAGGCGCACATCCAGAAGCGGAGGCGGTGCTCGCAGCCGCACGTAGTGGTGGCAATAGCTCATGTGTCGCATTGGCGCGCCTATGGCTGACGGAAGGAATCCCATATGCGTTCGCTGAATGCCCGGCGGTTTTCGAGGTGCTGCGCGGATGGTTGGCGACCCGGCTTGACGTCGATCCTAAAGAAATCTCGCTTACGGGAAGCGCCAGAATCGGCAGCTCGATCTCTCCTGGTAAACAAGGAATTAAGTTCTCGCCAAGTTCCGATCTTGACTTATTTGTCGTGTCAGAATCACTGTTCGGAAAGTTACGGGATGAATTCAACCAATGGACTTACGAGTTCGATGGTGGGATCGTCAAAGCTGCGAATTCTCGGGAGCACGCTTTCTGGAAGGACAATGCCGCGCGCGGAATCGGGCTTTTGGCCCGAGGATTTATTGATCAAAAAATGATCCCAAATCTGTCCAATTATCCGACTGTAAAGAGCATTAGCCAGGGTATGTGGCTGTTGACAGAAAAACTCCGGCTAACTGACGGGGCGCCAACGCCAACGCACGCATCCATCCGCTGCTATAGATCTTGGAACCATGCAATTCAGCAGATCTCACTGAACCTAGGAAGCATAGCGTGAGTCGTTGGAGGAACTGGCATCTAACAAGTGAATCCAGGTGACGACTACGGCGCACCTGATTCAAGCATTAGCTCTAAAAAATTAGGATAGAGATGGACTGGAAAGAATACGAAAAGGAGATTTTCGACCATTTTAAGGGCCAATACCCGACCGCCGAGATTAGCTTGGATGCACGGAAAACCGGACTGTATTCAAAGGCTGAGCGCCAAATCGACATTTTGATCGAGCAATACGTAGCTGGAAACCGGATCACCATCGCTATTGACGGGAAATATCTGAATAAGAAGGTCGATGTCAAAGCAGTCGAAAGCTATATCGGCATGCTTGAGGACATTGGAGCCCACAAAGGCTTGCTAGTCTCGAAAGAGGGATTTTCGGAGGCAGCATACAACAGAGCACATTTCGGGCCCACCGAAATTGAATTGGACATCCTTAACTTAGAAGAACTTAGACACTTCCAATCGTATGGTGCGATTCCATATGCTGGAGACTGTGGTGCTTTAATTCCTGCTCCATTTGGCTGGGTTGTCGATATTCAAACCACACCTGCCTGGCTGGCGACGGTCTATCAGCAAGGCCGCACACTAGATGACGCCATGAAAGATGGTGAATTCATGTATGTTCAGTTCTGGAATCGCCGACAGGGCGGCCATGAGCTAGGGGACTTGCTAAACCTTCAAAAGGAAAATCTGCTGAAAGTTGATCCGGAATGCGTGATCGAATTTCTACCAACGATTAAACGAAAAGACGCCGAAACGAAGCTTCGGGTTGCTCATGTAAGTCAATATCCATCGCCAGAATACACGGGATTTGTACAGTTTACGGATTTTATTTTCTTCTGTGTCTTGTTCTCTCCAGAAAATAGGTCAAAAAGCAACATCCGGAAATTAGAAAACATCATGGAAGCGGTGAGACCTATTAAAATTGAACAACATAAAGCTAACCAGTAGCGCAAGCTGACCGCTTTTCCGGCGCAGTAGCGCCTCCAAATCGGCCGCTTCGCATGGCGTTATGTGGTTTGGGCCTCAGAAAAGGGAGTTTTATGAACGTTTTTAAGCACGGCTTGGTTGCTTGTTTTTTAATCGCTCTCGCCGGGTGCCAATCACCCATGAGTGACATGATGAACAATAACTTTGTGGCTATCACGCCTGAGCCAGTGCCTGAAGGTCTTGCGGGTTCATGGACAGGTAATATGGGTCCTTACCTTGTCACTATGAAATGGCAGTCCGATGGGCATGGTTTGTTCTGCTATTCCTACGGCACCGCTGACGTCCTACAGAAATTAAAATTTTCCGGGGGCAAGATACAGATTCAGGACGGCACCAAGCTGATACTGAAGGAGCAGAATCCTGAATCCATTACGGTCTATGCTCCCTATGCTGCCGGCAAAGACACGGTCCTCCTCACCGATCCGGACTATAAAAATGCCTCGGGCTTCTGTGCCAAGGCGGTAAACACATAACCAGTCGCACCAGGACACAGTCTGTGGCCGCTGGACGCCCATGACTGGTCAGCGTCATGTTTTTCTATAAATTTGACTCAATTTCAGCTAACCGTGCTAGGAAAAGCCTCAAAAACCAGAGGCTACGGGGGCTATGCTGCTGCATCCTGTAGGAGGCACCTAGAAAGAGCATGGGAGCTCAGGGAGAGGATGCCCGAGGTTTCGGTATTTTTGGCAATTACTGCGGAAGAGGAAGCGGCCACGGCTATTTTTCATGCTCTCAGAAAACGAAAGTATGATCACGCGGATAAACTCAAGGGTTGGGATCATAGATACAAAGCAGGTGTTTACCCCTTTCTTAGGCTAATTGGGGACGTCCTCAGTCCTCCAGAGGGCTCTCTGCCTCTTACACTCTATTTCGACGAAGAGGATAAGGCCAAAGCCGATATTCTTAGAATTAGAATGCCAATTAGTGTTAAGGATGGGCTGCAATTCTATTTGATTCCTGAGCCACCTTTAGGTCTGGTTTCGACAGGCCCAGATGGAAAAGTCAGGGATTACGCCAAAGAAGTCAGAAGCGTTGCCTCCGAAAAGGGTATTGAGTCTATTTATAAATATATAAAGGGATTGGCGAATGAAAGGAATAAAATGCTTTACGCCACGGACTCTTCGCTCCCAAAAGTTGAAGATGCAAGCGCGGCATATAAGCGACATTCCGGTGCAGCACTATTGAACTTAATCATATACCTTCTTATTGAGCCGCATAAGAAACAGAGCCTTCCGCAAGAGGCTCTTGATGCATATCTGAGAATTCTTAACAGGATCGAAGAGAACGAAACATAACCAGGCAATGCACGCGACGAGCGGGTGCATTGCGGCGTTGACCGCCCATCCTGAATGTCCGCTTTGCGACCGAGCCGAGCTAAACAAAAGCGAACATTCGCGTCAGGGCTTTCCTCCAGAGCCTCCAAATTAATCATAGCCGTTTCATCCAGTATGGTTGGAGGAGCAAATTGCAGACGCTGAATGATTACATGGCAGATATGGTAATGCTCGGCTAACGTACTTTTTTATCGATTTATGTGCAGCGCGATTAGTGGTTCAAAGTAAGTAAAAATGACGCGGGTGCTCTCAACCTTCGTGTGTCTCAGGATCAGTTGCACCTTCATCAGAATCCTCGTGTGCAGGTAACTCAGTAAAGCTTTCATGCGACGCACTGTGTGCGTACCATTCTTGCCCAAGCCATTCACAAAATTTCGGACGCGCTAAGGTCAGAATTCGGAAAACTGCTCAAGAAGACCGGGGTTGGTTGTGTGCCGACGGCCCTCAGCGATGTCATCTGCTGGATCCTGATGTAGTGCGACCTTCACCTTCACGCGCTGCAGAAGGAAGCTGCTCCGGTATTTTTCGTTTACGCCGATTGCCCCCGTGACGGAGTCGTTAACGAGATCAAGAGCTTCCTGGAACTTACTCAGCTCAAGTTTCACCTGCGACAAATTATGAGCCAACCAGATCCAGCCGCTCTTGTCTTCGATTGCCTCAAGGATAGCCTCTGCCTCCTCGTAGCGGCCAAGTTTATAAAGCGACTCTCCCCATTTGCGTTTCTGATAGGGGTTGGGGGCCTTCAGAGTCTCGAACGCTTCTAGAGCGCGGTTCAGGTAAGTGGGGTGGTCATCGACGCTTGCTGCGAGCAGCATGATCTCTGCGTAGCTGCCGCGGCTCTGGTCATCGTCCAGCATCAACGGTGTAGGTTCAGGCAGACGCGCCAGTACATTCTGGACCCGCTCCGGCGCATGCCAAACCAGCGCGCGGACGAAGCTCGCGACAGAGTGATAGCCTTGCGGTATGCCGATCGCAGCACTGTACAGCGCTTCCGACAGAAATAACTCTTCATGCTGTTCGATGAGTTCGCCAGCCCAAGTTTGACGCGCGCCATTGAGTGCATCGCCTAGTGCCATCAGCAGTGAGGGAGACACGCTGCCGTTGTCCTGTTTCGTAGCGATGATTTCTGATGCATAACGCTGTGCCGTCTCATAGCACTGATGCCTGCGGCTGCAAGATCGCACCAGTTGAAGTTTGGCTTCATTCAGGGAATAACTGGCGACCACCTCTTGGAACAAGTGCTCGGCTTCGGAATGCTTCCCCAAGCTACGGAGTGTCTTTGCATGATGGTACTTGATTTCTGCGGCTTGACGGGCATCGAGGTCAACCATGGCTGCAAGGTCGTCATAGGCTTGCACGATCGTCCCTAGCCATTTTATCGCAGCCTCTTCCCCTGATATATGCCGGAAATAGCGCTCCTTAGCTTCGATTGACTCGAGAACTACCAGGATCGCGACCTCGTTTTTAGCCGCGCTCAGCGACCTGAGCCGATTTGCATCTTCCAGTGGGTTGGGCAGCAATTGGTTCTGAATGGCGCTGCCCATCCAGACCATCGACAATGCGTAGAGAAAGGCCGGACGCCGATCACCTTTCTCGACATTTCTGGCAATCTTGTCCTTCAGCTGCGATGCGATCAGCTGCAGGCCATGTCCATGCCCACGGATTTGCTGGAGAATGAACTCATCGAGCTTACTATCGATTTGTCTCGCCTTCTCGTCGGTTAGCCAATTCAACGACTTCAGCGCCGTGAAGACGATATCGTGGATTCGGATTGACGCTTCACTTTCAGGCGCGGTCAGCCCGTGACGCTCGAACGCTCTCAAGCGTAGCGGTCCAACAACGAACTTGAAGAACGCGCGATCGCAGTGGCTCTGGCCCGCCCATTGGAACAAACACAGCTCTTCCTCTAGTGCCGGTTTCAACCGTCCTAGAATACGGTCAGCGAGCCTTGCGCCGCCAACCGGCAGTTTGGCTACGTTGACGCAGTCCTCGGCAAGATCGCTCCACGAAACGCCCTCGTGCGCGGCGGCATTAAGCATCACTAGGCTAAGAGGATGGCCGCCGACTGCGCGCCAGATAGTCTGGAACGCCTTTTTGGACGGCTGGGTTTTTAGCCCTTTGCCGAGCAGTTCGCGAGCCAGCGTCTCCTCCATGGTAGGCATAGCGAATGCTCCAGGTGAGGGTGTTTGCCGTGTGATCAGAATCCGAGAGTTCGGCCCACACAGTGCGGCTAGTTGGTCGATCGCGAGACTCGAGCTGGCATTGTCTATAACTAGGAATGTGCGGTTTCTGCGCAGCAGGGCGCTGACATTACGCTCAGCACCGCCGCGCTGAACCGGGACCGACGAGAGTCGCTCGACACCGTCGATGTCGCGACCGCTGACCCAAAACCTGTATTCGAAATAGCATTCGTTGCGCAGTAGACACGCGGCTGCGGCTTGCGACTTCCCAATGCCGCCAATGCCGCCGATCTCAACACACGCCGTTTTTTCGAGCCTCCGATCAAGTTCAGTGTCGACTGCGCTATTTGGTACGTAAAGAGCGCTTATTGGCGGCGCGCGCAACGAGGCAGGGTGGTCATCTCGAATATCGGCCAGAACTGGCAGATGCTGGGCAAGGTCGTCGATTGCGTCGTCCCGCAGCATCAGCGTATCGATGATGGCCTCAGCGATCGACCGGCTATCCATGAGATGGAGGTGTCTCCCATTCATCCGTGTCTGCTGTAATGCTGTGTTGACCATCGCTTCGATTACGCCGGTTTGCGCACGCTGGGAGCTCAGAAGATAGATGTCCTCGGCGCGCGGCGCTAGGGATAGGGTGTGATCGAGATCCCCCCAAGGCTTGGTCATCGCACCGGAGAAGTATCCCTGCACGATCGAAGCCTCGACGACCAGGCTCCCATCTTCCGACACGGCATCTAGCGCACCACCGACTGGGCTGCCGCCGACCGACGACCCTCGATGTACGAGCTTCACATCGCGCAGATACTCAATAAACACGACCCCGAACCGCTCGAAGATCGAGCCCGGCGCCAAGATGCCAAGCGAGTCAATCACTCGCTGGATAAGCAGATTACGGGTCTGCGGGTTCATGGAAAGCTCCGGGTTTCAGATCTATCGCGATGGGCGACGGTCGCTAAGTGTGTTGCCGGAGGTTGTCATAGCAAAGGTTCGACTAAGCGCCAGATGTCTCGCGCCACCCCATCCGGTGACTGATTTGCGTCGATGACATGGCAGCGTTCCGGCTCCTGGTGTGCCACCGCGATGAGAGCTTCGCGGATGACTGCGAAATCCCGCGCCGCTTCCGCCGGGTCAAGAACGCCGTCGCGGCGCTGCTCCCGCCGGCCATGAGCTACGGCAAGGGGAAGGTCTAGGATAATCGTAAGATCTGGGAGTGTGGGGCCCACGACAATGTCGCGGGTCGACCGGAACAGCAGGTGGAGATCAGCATCGGACACCGCGACTTGAAGAGCGTAAGTCGAGTCGATGAAGCGATCAGAGATGACCCACTGGCCACTAGCTAATGCTGGCCGGATAACACTGCGCACATGATCAAATCGGGCAGCGCTTACCAGCAAGAGCTGCTCTGTCGGAGCGAGTGGTCGGTCAGAGTGCGTTAGAATCGCACGGACCTCTGCCCCCAAATGGCCTCCATCCGGTTCCTTTGTCTGTAGTACCGATTGGCCGATATCTCTAAGATGCTCAACAAGTAGTTTAACTTGCTCGGTCTTCCCGCTACCGTCAATGCCCTCGATACTAATAAATGGCATGCAAATCCTTCATTAATAAAAATCAAACACGCAATGGTGTTTAATGAATCGCTCGAATACAGTTACATTCGTATCTGCCGGTATGTTATCGCCCAAGAAGCGCGATCATATACTTGCGCGCCGGCAACTCTATCTTAATTACGGTGCATTATCGCTGGCAACGACCCTAGATACCATGGGAACCTCCACCTTGTTGGTGCACGGCGAGCACCGCGAACCCGCCGATGTCCTAGACATGTTGCTGGATAAAGGAGTATTTCCGTCTCGGTTGCCGATAATGCTATCCATCCCCAGCTTCTACGCTCTACCATGGGCGCAGACTTTTTGCAGGCTAGTGCGCGACATTGATCCGGACGCTAGGGTCATTGTCGGTGGGCGTTGGGTAGTCGGCCCGGATCCTGACTGGTTGCACGCGAAACTACCAGAGGCTGATTTGTTGGTTCCCGGTCTGGCAGAACCGCTAATAGCGAGCCTGCTCACGAACGCGCCGGACCTACGCCTCCTGCCTGCCTCGAAGCCAGATGTCGTCCTAAACCATACCTTGGTATCAGGCTTCGAGCGCTATCAACCGAGCATTGAGGCATCACGTGGTTGTGGTATGGGGTGCTCGTTCTGCGAAGAGCGGGATATCCCTCTAGAGAAGTTGGGTGAACCGCAGCAGTTTGCTAGAGCGCTTGCGGCAGTTTCTAGTCAGTATGGGGACAGCGAGATTCGGCCCTATTTTCAATCATCGATGTTCGTCCCCAATGAGAAATGGGCCACCGGTCTAGCGAAAGCATTCCAAGCCGACGGCCTCAATGTGGCGTGGCGGACGGAGAGCCGCGTCGATGTCCTTACGCCTGAAACGATTGCCTGTCTTGCCGGGGCAGGATTGAAGGTGCTCGATCTGGGGCTCGAGACGGCCTCCCCGACGCAGATTCTAAACATGCGCAAATCCCGCCATCCGGACCGCTACCTTGAGCGAGCGTCTATTTTGCTTAAGGCGTGCAGCGATCACGGTATCGCCGCCAAGGTCAATGTCTTGCTTTACGCCGGGGAAACGACCAAGACTCTTGAGGAAACGCGTTCGTTTCTCGATGATCACAAGAGTTCTATTGCCGGAGTTTCGGTTGGCCCAGTCGTGGCGTATGGCCCACCGAAGACCGCGAATATTCTTCTGAATGAGTGGTCGAGGAGCGGTGCTACGCCGGTCGACCCAAGTAGCGCGAACGACAGCGGGATATCAATGATTCATCTCAGTCATGATTTTGACGCAAAATCGGCTGAGGCCGCGAGCTTGCATTTGTCTAGGCGCTACATGGATGCAAAGGCATATTTTTACCTGAAGAGCTTCTCATATTATCCGCGCGATTACGCGCGCGCAGACTTCGACCGTGACGTTGCTGCAAGCGATACATCGCAGTTGCCGTTTCGCACAGCCGAAGGAATAACAGGGGCAGACACTCGAGAAAAAGCCACACACAGGGGGCAGGCCTCCCTTGCAGTGACTGAGCAAGTTCGTTAAACAGATATGTAAGAATATAGAACACCTAAAAGATTCCTTGCCCCCCCTTCGCTTTTAGGGCTCTCTGGCGGAATGAGTGGAATCATCCCCAATTCCATTCTCCAGCGGAATGGAGGCTAATTATAAATGTCAGCCTGGCAGTGGCGGCTACCAGCGGGGCCAGAGAAACGAGGCACAGGTACTCGGAAAAGGCCCAGGGACAGGCACTGACGGGAAGCGGTGGGGCCGTCAGCCGAAAATTTGGTCTGGGTCTGGTAGCGTGAAGCATAAGTTCATTTGTCGCATCCTGCGGGGTGTTTTCGATCAAAGTGAATCCACAAATCCGGGTGCCGAGATGTGGAGCAGCCGGTCAAGTTGGTAGCCAGAGATCGAAGTATGCTGTTGTCTCGCACTAACCAGGCCAGTCATACGACGGCTTTTCCATTCCGCCTTCGGCTCCCTTCCAAAGCCGCGTATGCTGAGCGACGTTAATCGTCCTACCTGAATGTACGCTTTGCGACCAAGCCCGAGCAAACAAAAAGCGAACATTCAGCGGACCGGGGTAAGTCCACAGTGCGATTGACCTGCCCCCAATTATTGAACCGCTTACTGCCTGGTAAGTTTGGTTTGTTTTTTCCTGGCCCGTTTTCGCGGGCCTTTTTGTATGGTTCGCAAGTGCAACCGGATGATGCGTTTTCGTGGTAAACTGCAACACTCCCGCCAAGTGTTTTCTTGACTCCCCATATTATAAAAATTTGTGTTATTATAACCAAATCGTATTTCACGTTTAACGTGCAGCGTTATAAGGTGGGTGATCATGATCAAGAGCTTTAAGTGCAAGCACACAGAGGAGCTTGTAAAAACAGGTAAGACTCGGCGTTTCAATGCAATCCAGCGAACGGCCGAGCGTAAGTTACAGCAGCTGCTAAGCGCTGAAGCTCTTAAAGATTTAAAGTCTCCGCCCGGGAATAGACTTGAGCCGCTTTCTGGAGACAGAGAGGGGCAACACAGCATCCGGATCAATGACCAGTGGCGGTTGTGTTTCCGCTGGACAGATGAAGGGGCGGAAGACGTGGAGATTGTTGATTACCACTAAGGAGGTCGCGCAATGGTTACTGTAGGTATGCGCCCTATCCATCCAGGAGAGATTTTACTTGAGGATTACCTTGAGCCTCTTGGCATGAGTGTGAATGCGCTTTCAAAAGAACTTTATGTTCCTGCACAGCGCCTGAACGAGATTGTTCGCGAGCGTCGTGGTGTGTCCGCGGATACGGCCATGCGTTTGGCCCGTTACTTTGGGACTACCGAGCAGTTTTGGCTCAATTTGCAGACTGACTACGATCTGCGCCGTGCCCGTGAGGAGAAAGCCGACCAAATCAATAAACTGATTACGCCTCGTAAGCCTGGCCATCACGCTGCCTGAACTCTACTCTTTGCCGCTCTTGGTCTCCAAGACGTAAGCGATCGCCGAGGTTCTCCCTTCAGCGCTGGCTGATCGGGGTTCGCTCTACTTAAGCCTGGCCAGCAGAAAACAGGCTTTTTAACCATACTTATGGTTCCTATCCCTCAAAAGAGGGCTACACCATGACATTTCCAATTGGCAAATCTCCCTGGAATAAGGGAAAGCTCGTGGGCCAAAAACTTCCTCTCAAACTGGAACAGATCTGGGCTATACGTATTCGATTAGAAATCGCAAAGAACATCCGCGAGTTGGCGATGTTCAACATGGCGATTGATTGCAAACTCCGATCCTGCGATATGGTTAAGCTTCTGGTTCGAGATATTTCCAGAAACGGAGAGGTACTGGATAGGGCCCAAGTCATTCAGCAGAAAACCAGTCAACCTGTCCAGTTTGAGATAACGAAAAAGACGCGCGAATCGGTTGAAGCGTGGATCAAATTGCGCGGTCTTACAGGTATGGATTATCTGTGGCCGAGTCGGATGAGACAGTTTGACCACATCACTACTCATCAATATGCCCGTCTCGTCAAAAAATGGATTACCAGCATTGGACTTGATCCTTCAGTCTACGCAACCCACTCAATGCGACGTAGCAAAGCGACATTGATCTACAAGAAGACCAAGAATCTTCGAGCGGTGCAGTTGCTATTGGGACACACAAATATGTCCAGTACCGTGCGATACCTTGGTGTCGAGGTGGAGGATGCTTTGGAGATCGCGGAGAGTATTGAGATTTGATGGGGTAAAGCTGCCCTCAAGCGTAGATTACTGGTGATCGAAGCTTCTCTCGGAGTCAGGCGATGAGCAATTTCGGGCTCTGCCAGGGCCCCTCCATTGCCTAAACAAAAGCGGACATTGGCCTGGCTTTCGGGAAATTGTAGGCTGACTCAAAACCACGTTCATTGTTGACCCGTCTATAACTTCATAGTTTACCTTCTATCTGTAGTAGCAAAGTTGGGGGTGTCATGTATCGAATCTCAGAGCTGGCTGCACAGCTCAATCTATCCCGATCAACTTTGTTGTATTACGAAAAAAAAGGATTGATCACTGGCAAGCGTCAGTCGAACGGATATCGATTTTACGGGGAAAAGGACCTCCAGCGCCTTCGACTGTTGCAACAGCTACAAGCCGGGGGGCTGAGCCTTCAGGAGTGCAAGGACTGCCTCGATGGCAAGCTCGATAGAGGCATGCTGCAACGCCGAATGGTGCAGTTGAATGCTGAGATCGAAGCAAAGCAGAGAGCCAGTCGCCTGCTTTCTGCATTGCTCGGTAAAGGCTCGTTGCGTGCCTGGCACCAGGTAACTGACCGGGTCGCACCCGACGCCTACCTAGATTGGATTAAACAGCAAGGCTTCAGTGAGCGGCAAGCCCTGCATTTGAAATGGTTATCTAAAGATATGAATCAACATGACCAATACATGGCCGACTTTATGGCCGTTTTCCAGGGCCTTGACCGTTGGGGACCAGGTTCTGAAGAAGATACTGTTAAAGCTCTGGCCCGAGTGCCTATCGTACCAACTCAAGTTGTTGATATCGGCTGTGGCAAGGGCCTTGCCACTATCATACTTGCCGAAAAGACAAAGGCTCAGGTCGTGGCCGTGGACAATGAAGCAAGCGCAATAGAGGCGTTGAAACAACGGCTTGTTGAGCAAGGCCTTCAAGACCGAGTGAGAACCGAATGCGCAAGTATGACGGATTTGCCATTCCAGACTGGCAGCTTCGATCTCGCTTGGGCAGAAGCGTCGGCCTACGTTATGGGCTTTGAGAAAGCGCTTACAACCTGGAAAAAACTCTTGAAGCCAAAAGGCTGCATCGTGGTGAATGATTTGGTTTGGCTGACAGACACGCCAAGTCAGACCGCCGTGGACTTTTGGCATCAAGAATATCCTGACATGCAATCAGTTACTTTACGTGAGCAACAAATCCGGCGGGCGGGATATACGGTAATTGATCATTTTTCCCTGAGCCAGCAGGCATGGGCAAATTGTTATGAACCTTTGCGTTCACGCCTCAATGAATTGAAGCCTCAGATGGCCGAGTCGACGGCACTGGCCGACATTGATCGAGAAATTGGAATTATTGACCAGTATCTCGGTGAGTTTGGTTATGAGATGTTCATCTTGCAGGTCGATTAAACAGAACGGCTTGCTCCATCTCGAATGTCCGCTTTGCGACCGATTGCCCTATTTGGAGGAAGAAACCCACTTCTTGAGTCATACTTAAAGGCCCCGCCCTGAATAGGGGTTGTACGGCCTCCCGTCACCCTCTATCAACCAACCTCACGAGAGGCAATGGTATGACTCACTTCAACCTATTACTCCCAATCACCCTGACGATGCTCGTTCTTGTGCCCACCGTCGGTGCACAAGATCAAGAAGCACAGCCGCTTCTCTACCAGACAGGCGACCCCACCGAATGGCCTCCCGAGCTGGACGCAGTCATCGCCGCGCCGGAAAATCACACAGTGCTCCTGGAAAACGAGCGAGTGCGCGTGTTCGAAGTTACCCTCGCCCCCGGTGAACTGGAGAACCTGCACCATCACCGTTGGCCCAGCGTTCTTCACATCACGGAGGCGGGTCACTTCATTGACCGCAACGCGGACGGCGAAGTCATCTTCGACTCCAGGGAGATGAGCGGGCCGCTAACGTTGCCGCTGACGATGTGGAAGGATCCGGAGGCTCCTCATTCCGTCGAGAACCTGAGTACTACGCAGAGGCTCAGGCTCCTCCGGGTCGAATTGAAGCAGTAGGGGGCGCTAATTCGGCAGGCCGGGGTTCTGGCGGCGCTCTCTCAGAGCTTCGCCACCAAGCCGTCTGACCAGTCGCTTAGGCGCCGTTCCGGCCGTAAGCCGCCACTGAGCGCCCTAATCAGGGAGCTCTTAAGCTTATGCGTTCGGATTAAAACCTGAATGTTTGCTTTGCGACCGCCGGTTACGAATAAATAGCGGTCAATTATTTGCGCACCGCAACGAAAAGCAATTCGTTTTATCCTTCCAGAAAATATGGAAAATAGAAATATCGATCCTGGACCAACAGAGCGAACAGCGTGGAATACCTCGTTTCGATGTGGGAGCTGGCTAAAGCCGGTGATAAGCAAGGTGTCGTATTTTTCATCGCCCTTTACTGCTTTTTGATAATGAGTCTTTCACTCATAGGCCAGTTGAGAATGCGACAGTGGCCTTCAGTCAGAGGCAAATTGCTGGATGGCGGCACCCGCACCTTCGGCGGGAGCGATCGATATGACGCTGATACTCGATATGTTGTTAGCGCGCTCTATGAATATGAGGTCGATGGCAAAAGGTATCAGGGCAAACGTGTCTCACCTTGGATCTTCGTCACCAATCGAAACGCTAGGGGTATTCTCGATCATCAGTTCAAAAGTGTGGATCGGCACGGGGACTTAATTAAGATTTTCTATAACCCGAACAACCCGAAGAAAAGCACACTGTTAAAGCCCGGTAAATTCGGACTTTGCGTATCTTTCGCAATTTGGATAGGCCCGCTGCTAGCCTACGGGGCGTCTTTTCATTAAACCTCGCCGATGATGCCGGCAGCTGAAACTGAGATCTGAACGTCCGCTTTGCGACCTGACCTCCTCAAATTTAAAAGGCGGGCGTTCCCGCCTCTGACCTTTCGGTCCATTTAGGGCGCCCCTGGGCAGGTGATAAGCCTGAATAGTCCATTTGCAAGAGTCGCTGGGAGAAAATACGACCAGATGTTTAGCATAATTGATTTTCTAATCGCCTCAACCTTCATCTGCATGGTTATGGCTTTAGTCGTCTGGTCGCAGGTCAAACCAGATTCAAAGGCCGATAAACAGGATCCTGAGATACGTGCTCAGCGGGCAGCCGCATTTTTTGCGCAGGCCGGCCATTGGGCAAGCTCGGCAGTAAACTTCGTCATAGGTGTTTTGCTTGGGGTCGCAATCAACGACTTGGTTCGATTGATGTTTACCGGGGCCTGGGCTGCAGTATTTAGCATTGTCGTCTTGTCTGCTGCACTGTTTTTTATCGTTTTTTTGCATGACCGATTGGGTAGAAAACTCTTTCCGACTGGGATTCGGCCAGCTCGTGAACCAAAGGGAGTGAGTAAAAAACCGCTGTTTCGGCGTCTTAGTCTGCCTACAGGTCTTGTTCTTGGGGTTGTCGTCGCCAGTCTCGGCCTGGATGATTGGCTCTTATGAGGTCTCCATTGACCCGAAGTGGCTGCGCTATCGAGATGGTGAGGTGAATCCGTGAAAGGGTCCCGTTACTGGGTGGTTATGCACCGGCCTGAAGTGACCGGGTAACAGCAAGGCACCATACAGGCACAGCCAAATAAAAAAGGCCTGCGTTTTCACGCAAGCCTTCGAAAATAATGGCGCGCCCGATAGGATTCGAACCTATGACCTTTGCCTCCGGAGTGCACTCTTCTTTGGTGTTCTAAGGAGGGGTTAATCGACTTAATTTGAGGTGGTTCAAATGGTTAGGTTTCAAGTTGCGCCTTCTAGAAAACCCTTTTAATACCAATGTTTACACGATTAACGCCGAATCTGGGCACAGGGTTGTCCGGTTAGAGTTGGCAAAAACCTACCATAGCGACCGCTGCCCTCGACCCTTGATTTCGTACTTTACTCGCCCAGTTTTACTTAAACAACTACCTGAATTTTGTCCGGTTGCAGCTGCGTTGAATTGGACATAGTTCAGCCAATTTGGACTTACATCCTAGGAGCAAAAACGAATACTACTCGTAAATTCCTGTCAAACATGGTCAATGATTGACCATGTTTTGGGCTGAAGCCTATATAATCCTCTCCTTTCCATTACCGCCGTCTTTGTTTCGTGCTGATTTCAGCACCTGTGAGTACCTGTTTTTGAATACTTACAACCTGCCCACTCTTTCCGATTACAAATGGTTCCTGAATACTCTTCCCGAAGCGGCCCTTGTCGTTGACGATCGCGGTGAAATCCTTATTGCTAATGAAATGGCCAAGCGGGTATTCAAATCCAACGGTGATAGCTTCCACGCAAAGCATGTCTGGGAACTCATTCCAGTTGAGAAGCGCGAAGGTCACGACGATAAGATGGCGAGCTTTCATAAATCTCCAGAGAAGGAGTCACGGATCGCAAATTCTGCGTTGGAAGCTGTGCGAGGGGACGGGACACGCTTCGCCATCGTTATTATTCTGAGGCAGATTACGTTAGCGTGCGGAAGTTACACCCTGGCGATTTGTCAGGATGTATCTGAGCAGCGTTACCTTGTGACCGGGTTGCGGAATGAACTGGACCAGGAACGACTGCTTGCCCGGACAGATCCCCTTACGTCGATTGCTAACATTCGGAGCTTTCGGGCAGAGCTTGAACGCTCCATCGAACGTCTTTCTCGCTACGGTCGACATTTCACGCTAATCAGTATTGATCTGGACAACTTCAAGCCGATTAACGATGAATACGGTCATGCAGAGGGAGACAAAGTGCTCATAGACGTGGGGGATACTCTCAAGTCTGGCCTTCGTAGCGGCGACTTCCCGGCACGCATCGGTGGCGACGAATTTGCGGTGTTGCTTCCTGATACGGATTTCGACGCGGCCAGGAAGTTTATCCCGCGCCTGGTCGAGACCCTGGAGAACAAGATGAAGAAGAATGACTGGCCGGTGACGTTTTCACTTGGCGTGGTGACCTTCAATGAAACACCCGGTCGAGTCGATAAAGCCCTGATGGTGGCTGATGAAACCATGTACCTCGCGAAACGGTCTGGCAAGAACAGAGCCGCAATGCGCACTTTTCAGTAAGGCCTCCAGTCAGTTGAGCCAGAAAAAGCCGGTAGAGATGAACGCCAGTGTGGCATCTGCAACAGAGGAACAAACCGAAGTGGTTGAAAAGATCAACCAGAACATCACTCAAATTAATGATCTGGCCGGCCTGAGTGCCGATCGCTCTAGAGCTATTGATGGTATAAGCGACTCGCTTGAGAGGTATGCCAAGGAACTTGAAAATCGGACAGGAAAGTTCAATTTGGCAGTTCGGTTCTTGAGGATTAGGGGCGATGCTCGGCCCCATCCCACCATCTCTTAAATTTGATATTGCCCCGGGCTTCTTCAAATATTCGTGATCTTTTGCCGCTATGGTCCATCCGTCTGACCACGTCCGTATTCGGGCGTCAAGGGGCAACATGATTGCTCGGAACGTAACCTTGATTCTCGCTCAAGAGCTCATCGAAGGTTGTGATTTCTCCGGGCGAGTCGGGACAGTAGCCCGGTAGGTTTTCTACCGAATCCAAGACCGACTTTGATTGGATTAAGCCGATCAGATCTTGAACAGTCGCAAGTTTAAGATTCTCCTCTCGACATGCTAGAAGGTAGTGTTCTTCAGCAAGCTCTGAGAAAGAAAGTCCAAATTGATTCGCCGCAGCTTCCACTCCGAAACCAACATCTGCCATGCCAGCAGCTACACAGGCGGCAATGGCGGTGTGAGTGTATTCATAATGCGATGTGCAGTTCACTGCACCTAGGGTCAGCTTCTCTCGCTCCATAAGTAAGTCGAATAGGATGCGCGTCCCAGAATGCGTATCGCGACGAATGAACAGTGCATTAGACTCCGTTAGCTCTTTAAGAGACTTTAAGGGGCCGACGCTCGGTTTCATCATTAAGCCTTCCTTACGCTTAACAAACCGAATCAATTTCAATTGAGCCCTGTTTAACTCGCTCTCATAGTGATCTAGAACACGCTTGGCCAGAAATGGGCACGTTGGGAAGTGGAAACTTGAGATGTCGCATCGACCATTCAACAAGTCAAGCAGTGCTTCCTGAGGGTTTCGGTATTGGAGGTTAATTTCAACTTGGTCATTGTGTTGAGGTAGCAGTGATATGGCATAGCCGTGACTGGCATTAATCCGAAGTACTGCATTGCGCCCAGCCACCACTTTTTGAATCTCATCATTAATTTCTGAAGCCATGCTGTCGAGCTGAGGGCCAAGCCGCGCTCTAACTCTTTGTTCGGCCAGTAACACCCGTTCCCCAAGATCCGATAATCGAGTCCCCCTGCCTCTTTGCCGTACTACGATGGGAAACTCCAAAGCTTCGCCTAATTGGTGCAGCAGGTTCCAGGCATGGCGATATGATATCCCTGCAAATTTTGCGGCTTCAGTTAGCTTTTCTGTCTCCCGAACCGCTTGTAGGAGAGGAAATATCGCAGGGTCGAGTTGGCTGGCATGAGTTGTATGGATAGCCCACGCTGGGAAAACAGAAAGTTTAGGTATAGCCATGCATATTGGGCTTCTTTTTAATGAGTGATAAGGTTCTTTTGTTGCATTTAATACTACTAAATAAGAACAAGTGTGCATATATGCGGTGCGAATTTTAACTCCATCGCCTTAGGCATAGCGAGAGAGATGTCAGTCATGATCGAGCGGATAGTTGAAGGCTTGAAACATAAGCCCGGGGCACTTTTGCCTATTCTCCACTCTGTGCAGGATCATTTTGGGTATATCCCGGAGAGTTCTGTCCCAATTATCGCAGAGAAGCTTCAGTTGAGCCGGGCTGAAGTGCATGGGGTTATCAGCTTCTATCACCACTTCCGGAGCCATCCGGTAGGTTGCAGAGTGGTTCATGTTTGCCGCGCGGAAGCATGTCAGGCCATGGGGGGGCGAACACTTGAAGAGCATATCAAAGCCCGCTTGGGAGTGGACTATCACGGTACATCTTCGGACAACGAGTTTACCCTCGAACCGGTTTATTGCTTGGGTAACTGCGCTTGCGCACCTTCGATCCGTGTTAACGATGACATTCATGGTCGGGTAACCCCGCAGAAGTTTGATCGCCTGGTGGACGAGCTCACCACCACTGCACTGGATTTTGTGCAAGCGAAGGGGCATTGATTATGTTGAAAAGAATCTACGTGCCCTGTGATACCACTGCATTGTCGATGGGCGCGGACAAGGTGGCAAAGTTAATAGAGCGTCATGCCAATGCCCGTGGCCTTGAGATCGAGTTGGTGCGCAACGGTTCCCGCGGACTGTTCTGGCTGGAGCCGTTGGTAGAAGTTGAAACCGATTCGGGCCGCATTGGTTTCGGCCCGGTAGAGGCGCATGACGTTGATGCGCTTGTCGATGCCGGTTTGTTCGAAGGAAAGTCTGACCATCCGCTATGCCTTGGCATGGTGGAAGACATTTCTTACCTCAAGCTCCAGCAGAGGCTGACATTCTCCCGCATTGGCATCACGGATCCGCTGTCGATTGCAGACTACCGGTCCCACGGCGGATTCGTCGGTCTGGAGCAGGCCGTCTCCCTGTCGCCTCAGGCAATTGTTGATGAAGTGAAGGCTTCCGGTCTGCGCGGTCGCGGTGGCGCTGCTTTTCCTACCGGCATCAAGTGGCAGACCGTACACGATGAGCCCTGGCAGCAACAGAAGTACATTGTCTGCAACGCCGACGAGGGAGATTCCGGAACCTTTGCAGACCGGCTCGCCATGGAATGCGACCCCTACATGCTGATTGAAGGCATGACCATCGCCGGGCTGGCAGTGGGGGCGACACAGGGATTCATTTATCTGCGTTCGGAATATCCTGTGGCTCACCGTATTCTGAATGAAGCGATCAGTCGTGCCGAAGCCGAAGGTTATCTGGGCCGGGATGTCAGAGGCAGCGGTCGTGCTTTCAACCTGGAAGTGCGGCTAGCGGCGGGCGCCTACATCTGCGGTGAGGAAACCTCGCTTCTGGAAAGTCTGGAAGGCAAACGCGGCCTGGTTCGCGCAAAGCCGCCCCTGCCTGCGATCAAAGGGCTATTCGGCCAGCCTACAGTAGTCAATAACGTACTGTCGTTCGCCGCTGTGCCATTCATTCTTGCAAAAGGCGGCCAGACCTACGCTCATTACGGAATGGGTAAGTCCCGGGGTACGCTGCCCATCCAGTTGGCGGGCAACATTCGAAGGGGCGGTCTGATCGAACTTGCATTCGGGGTCAGCCTGAGAGAGATCCTGGAAGACTTCGGTGGTGGCACTTTCACTGGCCGCCCCATGAAAGCGGTTCAGGTGGGCGGCCCGCTGATGGCCTACATGCCGCAAAACCAGTGGGATACGCCGATGGATTACGAAGCCTTTGCCCAACTTGGCGCAGGCATCGGCCATGGCGGCGTGGTGGTCTTTGATGACACGGTGGATATGGGCGAGCAGGCTCGGTTCGCCATGGAGTTCTGCACCGTGGAGTCCTGCGGAAAGTGCACACCCTGTCGGATCGGTTCAGTGCGTGGTCTCGAAGTGATCGACCGAATTCGTGCTGGCGAGAGCCCGGAGGCCAACCTGGTTCTGCTGGAGGAGCTGTGCGAGACCATGGTGGATGGCTCCCTATGTGCCATGGGCGGTATGACCCCATTCCCTGTACAGAGTGTGATGAAATATTTTCCGGACGACCTGACGGCCTGACCAACGCGAGTGGAGGCAATAACAATGCTGCAATATTTTGATCCCGACACGAGCGGCCTGAATCCCAATATCGACTATGGTACGCCGCCCAGTAATTCAGAAACTCTAGTCAGCCTCTCCATAGACGGCACCGATATCGCCGTGCCAGAAGGAACCTCGGTACTGCGGGCAGCCACCCTGGCGGGTATCAATATTCCCAAGCTGTGTGCATCGGACAACCTCGAAGCCTTCGGTTCCTGTCGCATGTGCGCGGTGGAGATCGAGGGCCGACGCGGCTATCCGGCCTCCTGTACCACTCCGGTGTCCGAAGGCATGACTGTCACCACTCAGAACGCCAAGCTGGCGAAGCTCCGGCGCAACATCATGGAGCTGTATATTTCAGACCACCCGTTGGACTGCTTGACCTGTCCGGCCAATGGCAATTGCGAACTGCAGGACGTGGCCGGCGCCGTGGGGCTTCGGGAAGTCCGTTATGGATTTGAGGGTGAGAACCATCTCGATGTGGAGGTGGACGACTCCAACCCCTATTTCAGCTTCGACCCCAGTAAGTGCATTGTCTGCTCCCGTTGCATACGCGCCTGTGAGGAAGTGCAGGGCACTTTTGCCCTGACCATCGACGGCCGTGGTTTCGACTCCAAGGTGTCTGCCGGCCAGAACGATCCGTTCATGGATTCCGAGTGCGTCTCGTGCGGTGCCTGCGTGCAGGCCTGCCCCACCTCCACATTAATGGAAAAGAGCGTGATCGACGCTGGCCAGCCAGAGCACAGTGTGGTCACTACTTGCGCATACTGCGGTGTGGGCTGCTCGTTCAAGGCAGAAATGAAAGGTGACCAATTGGTGCGCATGGTTCCCTACAAGGGTGGCGATGCCAACCAAGGTCATTCCTGCGTGAAGGGGCGTTTTGCGTTCGGCTATGCCACTCACAAGGACCGGATCAAGGAGCCAATGATCCGGGAGTCGATCGACGACCCCTGGCAAGTTGTGACTTGGGAAGAGGCCATTGAGTTTTCTGCCAAGAAGCTCAAAGACACCCAGGCAAGATACGGTCGGGAAAGCATCGGCGGTATTACGTCTTCCCGCTGTACCAATGAGGAAACCTATCTGGTGCAGAAGCTGATTCGCGCGGCGTTCGGCAACAACAACACAGACACCTGTGCACGTGTCTGTCATTCCCCCACCGGCTTTGGTCTGAAGACCACCATGGGCGAATCCGCGGGAACACAGACCTTTGATTCCGTTATGAAGGCCGACACCATAGTGGTGATCGGTGCCAACCCTACCGATGCCCACCCGGTGTTTGCCTCCCAGATGCGCAAGCGTCTTCGCCAGGGCGCAAAACTGATCGTGATTGATCCGCGCCGCATCGATCTGCTGAAAACGCCCCATGGCACTGAAGGCATTCACCTGCCGTTACGTCCGGGTACCAACGTAGCGATGATCAACTCGCTGGCCCATGTGATTGTGACCGAGGGGCTGGAAGACAAAGGGTTCATCGAAAGCCGGTGTGAGCTCAAACAATACAACCAGTGGCGGGATTTCATTGCCGAGGAACGCCATTCTCCGGAAGCCCTGGAGGTGGTCACCGGTGTGTCTGCCGACTTGGTGCGTCAGGCCGCGCGGGCGTATGGCGAAGCGCATAATGGAGCCATCTACTATGGCCTGGGTGTCACCGAGCACAGCCAGGGCTCCACCATGGTGATGGGTATCGCCAACCTGGCAATGGCCACCGGTAACATTGGCCGTGAAGGTGTGGGGGTGAACCCGCTGCGGGGACAAAACAACGTTCAGGGCTCCTGCGACATGGGCTCCTTCCCTCACGAACTGCCCGGCTACCAGCATGTGGGCGATTCGGCGGTACGGACCAAGTTCCAGGATGCATGGAATGTGGTCATAGACAACGAGCCGGGCCTGCGAATTCCCAACATGTTTGATGCCGCCATTGCCGGAAGTTTCAAGGCCATGTATGTGCAGGGCGAGGATATTGCCCAGTCCGATCCCAACACCCAGCATGTGGAGGCGGCACTCAGTTCGCTGGATTGTCTGATTGTGCAGGATATCTTCCTGAACGAAACCGCCAAGTACGCTCATGTGTTGCTGCCGGGCTCCACTTTCCTCGAAAAGAACGGCACCTTCACCAACGCCGAGCGACGGATTAACCGGGTGCGCAAGGTGATGGCGCCAGTGGCCGGGATGGAAGACTGGGAAGTCACCATGGCGTTGTCCAATGCGTTGGGATATCCGATGCATTACAACCATCCGTCCGAGATTATGGACGAGATTGCTCGGCTGACGCCGACCTTCACAGGAGTCAGTTACGACAGGCTGGACGATCTTGGTAGTATCCAGTGGCCTTGTAACGACGAGCACCCTGATGGAACCCCTACCATGCACACCCTCGACTTCCCGATCGGCAAGGGCAAATTTGCGGTCACCGAGTATGTTGCTACCGAGGAAAAAACTAATCGTAAGTTCCCGCTGTTGCTTACGACCGGACGTATCCTGAGTCAGTACAACGTGGGCGCACAAACCCGGCGGACTGAAAATAGCCAGTGGCACAGCGAGGACGTTCTGGAAATCCACCCTAGTGACGCCGAACTGCGCGGTGTTCGAGAAGGCGACTGGCTAGGCGTTTCAAGTCGCGTAGGGCAGACAGTTTTGCGGGCGCGAATAAGTGACCGCATGCTGCCCGGGGTAGTCTGGACCACCTTCCATCATCCGGGCAGCGGTGCCAATGTTATTACCACTGATAGTTCGGACTGGGCCACCAATTGCCCTGAGTACAAGGTCACGGCGGTGCAGGTAGAGAAGGTTAGTCAGCCATCCGCCTGGCAACGGCACTTTGCGCAGTTCGACGAGCGCCAGCATCAGTTATTGGATTCAAAGGCAGGCGAGGAGGAGCGCTCCGATGTCGCTTCCTTTGAGTAAGGTAGAGGATGCGGTGATGGCGCCTGGGACACAGGAGCAAGCTCTTCCTTCGACCGTATTCGAAACGACGGTCGATGTTTGCGGCGGGATTGAGGGCACTCCGAATAGTGATCAGGTTGCAGAAGAGGTTCCGGTAGCTATGGTCTACAACGGCATCTCTCATGCTGTGATGATGGCTTCGCCCTCTGACCTGGAAGATTTTGGTCTTGGGTTCAGCTTAAGCGAGGGGATTATTGATTGCCCGGAGCAACTCTTCCAGCTTGACGTGGGGGTTGGTAAACAGGGCATCACTTTGGAGATGCATGTCGCCGGCGAGTGTTTTGCACGATTGAAGGAGCAGCGCCGAAACATGGCCGGCCGAACAGGCTGCGGGCTGTGTGGCACCGAGAGTCTCTCTCAAGCGGTTCGTCCTATTCAAGAGGTGCCCAATCATACTTCTCCCCACAATCGATCTGTTCAGGTTGCCCTTCATGGACTACGGCAGCATCAGCCCCTGCAGTCTGAAACCGGAGCTACCCATGGGGCTGCCTGGTGTGACAGCGAGGGCATGATTCAGACGATCCGGGAAGATATCGGTCGGCATAATGCTCTGGACAAGCTAATTGGTGCGCGGATTGCTCGGTATGGCCCCAACGCTTTCAACGACGGCTTCGCGCTCATCTCAAGTCGGGCCAGTTTCGAAATGGTCCAGAAAAGCGCGGGCGTGGGCATTCGCTGTCTGGTTGCTGTTTCGGCAGCCACGGCACTGGCAATTCGCCGGGCCGAGGAAGCCGGAATGACTCTTATCGGCTTTGCAAGACCGGGAAGGCACGTTATTTATACGCGCAAGCATTGAGTAGAATTTGGCAATTTATTGGGGTAAATAAATGTGAGCAGTGATCAAACGACACATTTAGTTAAGATGGTTAATCAAATCAGCATTAATGCGCCAACGCAGTGTCGTGAAGAGGCGATTCAATTTGTTGCACAACATCTTACTAAGTTCTGGGCCAGGGAAATGAAGCGCCAGATAAAGGAATACGCTATCTCTGACGGAGAGGCCTTGTCACCAATTTCTTTGCAAGCGGTTAAGATGCTCTGATTCTCTAGGATCGCTTGATTTAATCAAAATGGACACACAGTAGGAAGTCAGGGAGGCTTATGGAGCCTCCTCTGAAAAGGGTAATTACAAGCTATATCTCACGGTTTGGTGTCACCTACATATTCGGATAATTCGGGCCACCGCCCCCTTCCGGAGTTACCCAGTTAATGTTCTGTGCAGGATCCTTGATGTCGCAGGTCTTGCAGTGAACACAGTTCTGGGCGTTGATCTGGAAGCGCTTTCCGCTGCCATCGTCTTTCTCGACAACTTCATAAACACCAGCAGGGCAGTAGCGCTGCGCAGGCTCATCGTATTTAGGCAGGTTGTCGCGGATCGGAAGGTCCGGATCGGTCAGTTTAAGGTGAACCGGCTGATCTTCCTCGTGGTTGGTGTTTGAAATGAACACC